>Ga0307422_1000109_pt1 | contig 45460 bp, 41 predicted proteins | sample SalMarWE160290MG_FD_202153 | JGI IMG/M metagenome (GOLD analysis project Ga0307422, IMG submission 202153) | Salt marsh sediment microbial communities from the Plum Island Ecosystem LTER, Massachusetts, United States - WE1602-90 | ecosystem: Environmental > Aquatic > Marine > Intertidal zone >...
AATCCCTTTGAAAGATTGGAAGGTGGAAAAAGAGGTGATAAGAAACGCGCTGAACACAGCCTCAGAAGAAAATCTTTCTCACGAATTAATAAAAACGATTATGCAAAACATAATAACCGAATCCAAAATACAGCAGGAAATACTTCATTATTCTTCTTATAGCGGCGATAGAGAAAATATCCTGATCATAGGAGGTCTGGGTGAAATGGGTCAGTGGTTCGCAAATTTCTTAGCAAACCAGGGACACAATGTTTTTATTTTCGATATTAAAGGTAAATCAAAACAGTTTAAGACTTTCGACAATCTCGAGGAAGCTGTCAACAAAGCTTCCTGCATTCTTCTGGCAATTCCTTTTGAAATTATACCGGAATTTATCGAAAAAATAATTAAATTAAAATTCAAGGGAATGGTATTCGATATAGCAAGTCTCAAAGAGAATTCAAAAAATGCTATTAAAAAAGCGATTTCATCCGGAATTTCTTACGCGAGTATACATCCCATGTTCGGACCGAAAGTAAGCACTCTATCTGACAGAATAATATGCATTTGCGATTGCGGAGATAAAAAGGCAAACGAAAAAGCAAAAACTTTCTTTAAAGACACAAGCGCTACGATTGTCGAAATATCCTTAGAAGAACATGACAGAATAATTTCATATGTTTTAGCTCTTTCACATATAATAAATATAATATTTATGAAAACTTTAAGGGACGGGGAATATGAATATAAAGATTTAAAAAAAATAGCGAGCACGACTTTTATATCTCAGATAAAAACTACAAAAGAAGTCATATCGGAAAATCCCGATCTTTATTACTCGATACAAAAATTTAATCCTTTTAAGAATACTTTGTACGACAGATTGGAACAGGCGATGAAGTATGTAATCGAAGCCGTTTTGGAAGGGAATAAAAAAGATTTCACTAAAATAATGAAAGAGGGAGAAAAATGGTTAAAGAAGGCAGGACAAGATTAAAAATATGCGGAATCACAAATAAAGAAGACGCCATTATGGTTTCGAACCTGGGTGCCGACGCTCTGGGTTTCGTTTTCGCCGAATCGAAAAGAAAAATAACTCCCGAGAGAGCCAGAGAAATAATAAAGATACTCCCGCCTTTCATTACTACGGTGGGAATATTCTTGGATGCCGCTTTAAAGGAAGTAAACGAAATTTCGGAATTCACTTCTATCGACGCGGTTCAATTACACGGCAATGAATCCCCTGAATACTGCGACGAAATAAAAAAGAAAGTCATAAAAAGCATTCTAATAACCGCGACCGATACAAAAGAAATTCTTCTATCGAAAATGAAAAATTATTCGGTGTCGGCTTTCATTATCGACCCGGGGAAAGGAAGCGGAAAAACGTTCGACTGGAAAATAGCGAAAAGAATCGAAAAGCCTATCATAATCGCCGGCGGTCTCACACCCGATAATGTAAAGAAGGCTATAAGAGATTTGCACCCTTATGGAGTCGATGTATCCACAGGTGTCGAAATGGATTACGGTAAAAAAGACAGAGAAAAAGTTAAAAAGTTTATCGAGGAGGTACATTCTTGTTAGTTACAGGCATAATAGGATATCCCCTGAAAATAACCCTCTCTCCCCCGATGCATAACTCCGCGTTCAAGGCATTGGGTATAGACGGAATATACGTACAACTTCCCGTAAAAGAAGAAAAATTAAAAGAAGCTGTTCAAGGTTTAGCCGCTCTCGGTTTCAGAGGTTTCAACGTCACTATTCCTTACAAAAAGCAGGTTATGAAATATCTCGATGAAATTTCCGACGACGCGCTTTCCGTTGATGCGGTCAACACTGTCTTAATAGAAGAAAATAAATTAAAAGGCTGTAATACAGACACATACGGATTTGAAGAATCTTTAAACAGGTACAAAATCAATCTCAAGAATAAAAAAATCATGCTTATCGGGGCGGGCGGGGTTGCTTATGCCTGTTCATACATAATTAATAAGAAAAACCCGGCTAACTTTGTTATAACCGATATAATCGAAGAAAAAGCAAAAAAACTGGCTAAAATTTATCAAGCCGACAAAATCTCTGCACAAAATACTGAAAAGTTAGCCGTAGAATCGGACATAATTTTAAACGCGACACCGGTAGATCTCCAGGATAAACTGCTACCTCTTCTTAAGAAAGATTCGGTTTACTACGATATAAATTACAAATTCAATAAAAAGGAACAAAAGGGGGTTAAAGTGGTAAATGGAAGTTTGATGCTTGTTTTACAGGGCGCTCGTGCTTTCTCCATCTGGACCGGACAGGACGCTCCTGTCGAAGTAATGAAAAAAGCTATAGGGTTAAAAATATGATCAGGCTATTAACTTCCGGAGAATCTCACGGTAAAGCCCTATCGGTAATAATCGAAGGAATGCCCGCGGGACTAAAAATAAAGGATAAATTTATTGATAACGAACTGGCTCGCAGACAGAAGGGATATGGTAGGGGCGGAAGAATGAAAATCGAAACAGATAAAGCGGAAATTCTATCGGGAATAAGATTCGGAGAAACAATAGGATCACCGATTTCGATTCAGATAAAAAATAAAGACTTTGAAAACTGGAAAGATATTATGCGAATCTCTAAAGGCTCCACAGATAAAAAAGTTTCGTCTCCCAGACCGGGTCATGCCGACCTGTCGGGTGTTTTAAAATACGACCGCGAAGATATAAGAGATATTTTAGAAAGAGCTTCGGCAAGAGAAACAGCCGCGCGGGTAGCCGCAGGAGCTATTTTTAAACTTTTTCTCGCAGAATTCGGAATCAACATTTATTCTCATACTGTTTCCATCGGAGAAATAAAAACAACGAAAATCGTGCGAAGCCAAAATGAAATAGAGAACAGTCCATTAAGATGCGGAGACCCCGATGCAGAGAAAAAAATGATAAAAATTATAGATGAGACAAAGAAGAAAGGAGATTCTCTGGGAGGCATAAGTGAAATAATCGCGAAGGGAGTATGTACGGGGATAGGAAGTCATGCGCACTTCGACCGTCGTCTGAGCGCTTCTATGGCGAATGCGATGATGTCTATACCCTCGGTCAAAGGAGTTGAAATAGGAGAAGGTATCGAAAACACTAAGAAATTCGGCTCAGATGTACACGACGAAATATTCTACTCTGAAGAAAAAGGATTTTATCGTCTCACTAATAAAGCGGGAGGCATAGAAGGCGGTATGAGCAATGGAGAAGATATAAGGGTGCGTATCTACTTAAAACCTATTTCAACCCTATCAAAACCCTTAAAGTCAGTTGATATAAATACGAAAAAACAAACTCTGGCGCAAAAAGAAAGGTCTGACGTTTGCGTTGTGCCTGCCGCGGGAGTAATCGGCGAAAGTATGCTCGCTTATGTTCTAAGCAACGCCTTTCTTGAAAAATTCGGCTGTGATTGTCTGGAAGATATTGAATTAAATTACAGGTCTTATCTCGAGAGGATTGCGAATGTCTGAAAACATAATCTTAATCGGTTTCATGGGCTCGGGAAAAGACTCTGTGGCAAAAGAAATATCGAAAAATACAGATCTAACCTTTTTTTCCATGGATGATTATATAGTACTCAGGGAAAAGAGAACTATAAACAATATATTCGAAGAATCAGGTGAAGAATATTTCAGAAAAATAGAAAAGGAAATTTTAGAAGAAATCGAAAACGTTAAGAATGTAGTCGTGGCAACGGGCGGGGGAGTAGTCAAAGATAAAAAAAACAGAGAAACTTTATCTGAAATGGGAAAAGTTTTCTATCTGTATACCAGTCTCGATGCTTTAAAACAAAGATTAAGTAAAGATAAAACAAGACCTTTAATAAAAGATAAGAATAATATTATTAAAATTTACAACGAAAGAATGAAAAAAGGTATATACGAATTCGCCTACGAAAAAGTAGACACCTCTAAAATTACACCGGAGCAGGTTGCAGACAGAATACTTAAAATTTCAAAAATCGAAACAAAAACCGAAGAAAAAAGCATTGAAGTGTATAAATTGAGAACCGAAACAAAAGAATACCCTATTTACATCGGATACGACATTTTAAGGGATAGCAAGGATTTAAATATGGAACTGAAGTCAGATAAAGTGGCAATAATATCTAACCCGGTAGTCGGAACTCTCTTCCTGAAAGAAACCGAAAAAATGCTCATGGATAAAGGGATTAAACCTCTCAGTTGTATAATTCCCGACGGAGAAAAATACAAAAATTTTGATACAATTAAGAAAATATTCGATACGCTGTTAAAAGAAAAAATGGATAGAACATCCGGTATTATCGCTCTGGGAGGCGGCGTAATCGGAGATATGGGCGGTTTTGTCGCTTCCACGTTAAAACGAGGTATATCCCTTATACAAATTCCAACCACATTGATAGCTCAGGTGGATTCCTCAATCGGAGGAAAAACCGGATTCGATCATCCCCTGGGAAAAAACATGATAGGAACATTTTATCAACCCGATATGGTCTTAATCGATATCAAAAAACTCTTAACTCTTCCGGACAAAGAATTCAGAAACGGGATGGCGGAAGTTATTAAGTACGGAATAACGCACGATTCTGAATTATTCGGTATTCTTGAAACAAAACAAAAAGAAATAACAAACCGTGATATCATGTTATTAAAAGATATAGTTTCACGTTGTGTAAAAATCAAGAAAAAAATAGTAGAAGAAGACGAAAAAGAAGAAAAAGGAATACGGGAAGTATTGAATTATGGTCATACGATCGGGCACATAATCGAAACAATAACGGGGTATTCAAAATATTCGCACGGGGAAGCTGTGGCAACCGGCATGGTAGAAGAAGCTAAATTAGCTCTTAAGGAAGGTCTGCTGTCAAACAAAGATTTTGAACGGATAGAAAAATTAATAGAAAGATACGAATTACCTTCCTCTATACCTGATAATATAAAAAGGGAGGATATGAAAAATTATGTATCTCAGGATAAAAAAGTCAGAAAAGGAAAAATCAGATTGCCCGTTCCCACAGGAATAGGCAAAATAGTTTTCAGGGAGGTAGAATGCGAAAAATTCTTGTAATCCACGGACCGAATCTCAATCTTTTAGGAAAAAGGAAACCTGAAGTTTACGGGAATATGAATCTCGAAAAAATCAACGAAGAAATAAAAAAATTCGCTAAAAAAAATGACCTTGAAGTAAAAATAATCCAATCCAACGAAGAAGGAGAAATAGTGGACGCGATTCAGAAAGCGGCAGATTATTCGTCAATTGTAATAAATCCGGGGGGATATACACATACCTCTATTGCCATTAGAGACGCGATCGAAGCCGTAGAGATTCCAACTGTCGAGGTACATCTAAGCAATATTTACTCTCGCGAAGAATTCAGGCATATAAGCATGAGCGCTCCCGTCTGTATCGGACAGATCAGCGGTCTCGGATGGTACGGCTATATATTGGCGTTAGAGTATCTTATAAAAAAATGATTTTTAAAAAAGAAAAAAAGGTGATAGCCACGGATGAACACGGAAACACACGGATTGAAAAAAGTATTTTGCTGTTTTAAACAAAAAATAGAATTGGGAGTGGCTGGTATCAGTGTTTATCGGTGTAAATCATTGGCTAATTTAATGAAAATATGAAATCAAAAAATGGAGAAGCATAAAATGGATTACAATTTACCAGATGAAAGAGGCTACTTCGGGAAATTCGGAGGCAGATTCATTCCGGAAGTACTCATGGACGCAATAAGTGAACTTGAAAAATCTTATCTGTCTTTCAGAAAAGACAAGAACTTCAAAAAAGAATTGGCTTTCTTGCTCAAGGAATACGCCGGAAGACCTTCCAACCTCTACTTCGCGGAGAGACTCACGAAAGAAATCGGAGGAGCCAAAATTTATTTAAAAAGAGAAGATATGATGCACACGGGAGCTCATAAAATAAACAATACTCTGGGTCAGGTTCTTCTGGCAAAAAAAATGGACAAAAAAAGAATAATAGCCGAAACGGGGGCGGGACAGCATGGAGTAGCAACCGCCACAGCCTGCGCCCTTTTAGGCCTCGAATGTCATGTTTATATGGGAACTACCGATGTAGAAAGACAAAAAATGAACGTTTTTAGAATGGAACTAATGGGTACTGAAGTGATACCAGTTGACACAGGCTCAAAGACTCTCAAGGATGCTATCAACGCAGCTATCAGAGATTGGGTTACGAACGTGGAAAAAACTTATTACTGCATAGGTTCTGTTGTGGGACCTCATCCCTATCCTATGATGGTAAGAGATTTTCAATCTGTAATAGGAGAAGAAACAAAAAAGCAAATTCTGGAAAAAGAATTCAGGTTACCCGACGTGATTGTAGCCTGTGTGGGAGGTGGAAGTAACGCCATCGGTATTTTTTATCCTTTTATAGAAGAAAATGATGTTAAAAAAATCGGTGTGGAAGCCGGTGGTCTGGGACTGGATACGAAAAAACACGCAGCTACCTTATGCAAAGGAGGAATAGGCGCCCTTCATGGAGCGATGAGTTATCTCCTCCAGGACAAGAACGGACAAATCACGGAAACACACTCCATCGCTCCCGGTCTGGATTATCCAGGCGTCGGACCGGAACATTCCTATCTAAAAGATAAGGGATTAATTGAATTTACGGCAACTTCGGATAAAGAAGCTTTAGACGCCTTTAATATGCTTTCACAAATAGAAGGCATAATCCCCGCGCTGGAAAGCGCACATGCCGTCGCCCATGCCGTGAAAATCGCAAAAGATATGCCGCCGGAATCCATAATTATCGTCAATCTTTCCGGAAGAGGAGATAAAGACCTGGAAATCGTGGAGGGGGTCTTATGCAAAACGTCTTAAGCGTATCTGGAAAATTCAAAGAATTAAAAACCAAAAATGAAGCCGCTCTTATTCTTTATGTAACCGGAGGCTATCCGAATCTTGCAGAATCCATGAAAATTATTAAAACCCTCTCTGAAAGTGGAGCCGATATTATTGAAATAGGTATTCCTTTTTCGGACCCTATCGCAGACGGACCGACGATACAGGAATCTTCGCATATTTCACTCGTGAAAGGTACCACATTAAAAAGAATTATCAAAAATCTAAAAAAACTCAAGATCGAAACCCCTCTCGTTTTTATGAGTTACCTGAATCCGCTTCTCACCTATGGAAAAGAAAAAGTTTTGCATGATATGAAGGAAAACGGAGTAAGCGGGCTCATTATCCCTGATTTACCCGTGGAAGAAGCATCGGAATGGGTCGAGCTATCCCAACAATACGAAATAGAACTGATTTTCCTGGTTACGCCCACTTCACCCGCAAAAAGGAGAAAAAGAATTGTTCGGGAATCACGCGGATTTGTTTATTGTGTTTCGGTTACCGGAACAACGGGAATAAGGAATAAGATGCCTTCGTATCTTAACAAATTTCTGAAAGATATAAGAAAAAGTACAGAGATACCGATAGCTATCGGCTTTGGAATATCCACATCTAAACAGATAGAATTTCTTCGGAATAAAGCCGACGGGATTATTATGGGAAGCCGTATAATAGAAGCGATAAAAAACAAAGAAAATCTAAAAGAACTTGTGACAGAATTTAAAGAAGCTACAAAACGTTAAAAATGAAAGATAAACAATATAAAAAAAATACCACAGAGAGCACAGAGAATTTAATTGTGTTAAAAAAACAAAAAACACAGAGAACACAGAGAAAAAGAAAAAAAACTGCGTACTCTGTGGATAAGAATTTTGGGTTGGGTTCTGTGGGCTCTGCATTTTATGAAATAGAGGAGGAAAAATGATTATAACAATGTCTTCAAGCGCAACAAAAAAAGAAATTGCCAGAGTTAAGGAAAAAATAAAAGAACTCGGCTATGAAGCAAAAACTTTCAGGGGCGTAAAAAAGGCGGTTATTCATGTAATTGGGGCAACTGATAGGGAAAGAATAGCTCAATCGGTAGAACAACTCCCCGGCGTTGAACGTCTAACGCCTATATTAAGCCCGTTTAAATTAGGCAGCAGAGAATTTCATCCTGAAGATACTATCGTTTCGATTAACGGAAAAACAATCGGGGGTAAAGAAATCGTAATAATGGCTGGACCATGTGCAGTCGAGTCCGAAGACGTAATATTAAAAATTGCTAAGGAAGTCAAAAAAGCGGGAGCCTCCATACTCCGCGGAGGCGCCTTTAAACCCAGAAGTTCTCCGTATAGCTTCCAGGGTCTGGGCGAAAAAGGGTTAAAGATATTAGCGGAAGCGAGAAAACAAACCGGTCTCTCCATAATAACAGAAGTGGTATCCGAAATCGATGTACCACTCGTGGCAAAATACGCCGATATTCTCCAAATAGGCGCAAGAAACATGCAAAATTATCAACTGCTAAAAACGGTGGGAAGATTCAATAAACCGGTCCTTTTGAAGAGAGGTATATCGGCTACCATAGAAGAATGGCTCATGGCAGCTGAATATATACAATCCGAAGGTAATCACCATGTAATTCTATGCGAAAGGGGCATTAGAACCTTCGAAACTTATACAAGATATACCCTGGATATAAGTACGGTTCCGGTTATAAAAGAACTCAGCCATCTTCCTATAATCGTTGACCCCAGTCATCCGGCAGGCAACAGTAAATACGTCCCGGCACTGGCAAGAGCGGCTATAGCTGCAGGAGCCGACGGAATATTAATAGAAGTTCACACTCAACCTTCTAAAGCTCTCTCCGACGGAAAGCAATCCATTAAACCCGAGATTTTTAACGGATTGATGGAAGATCTCAAAAAAATTGCGGAAGCAATGGGAAGAAAAATATGAGACAGATAATATATCAGGGAGAACCCGGCTGCAACAGCCATGTAGCCTCAAATAAATTTTTTCCAAAAAACATAAAGAGAATAGGGGTAAGAACCTTTAAAGATATCTTTGAAATGGTAAAAAATAACAAGGAAACATACGGTGTGGTTCCGGTCGAAAATTCACTTACGGGTAGTATTCACCAGAATTATGACCTTCTTCTCGATTACGAAACCTGGGTCATCGGAGCGGTAAGTTTAAGAATAGAACACAACCTTTTAGCCCCCGCTTCATCCGACTTAAAATCGATTAAAGAAGTGTGGTCACACCCGGAAGCGCTCGCTCAGTGCCGTGATTTTCTCGCTTCACATCCCGAATATAAAATAGTATCTGTCTACGATACAGCGGGAGCAGCGAAAATCGTAAAAGAACAAAAAATCAAGGACGTGGCAATCATCGCCGGGCCCCAGGTAGCCAAATTGTACGGGTTTAAAAAACTGAAAGAAAATATCGAATCGCATCCCGACAATTTCACCAGGTTTCTGATTATATCAAAAGATAAAAAAATATACACGGGTGAAAACGCGAGAACAATGTTCGTTTTCGGCGTAAAAAATGAACCAGGTATACTTTTCAGGTGTCTGAGTATTTTTGCCTTAAGGAACATAAACCTCACCAAATTGGAATCCAGAGCGGTAATAGGAAGACCTTTTGACTATTTATTTTATATTGATTTTGAAGGAACTATGGAAGATGAAAATTGCCGTCACGCGGTCGAAACCCTAAAAGAAGTGGTAACCTACTTCAAACTCCTGGGAAGCTATATGATAAAGGGTAAAAAGTGAAACTGATTTTATCGAAATCCGCTAAAGTTAAAGGTAAGATAAAAGTCGGCGGAGATAAATCAATCACGCATAGAGCCCTGATAATCGGCTCGATTGCAGATGGAATAACCATTCTGAAAGATTACTCTAAATGCGAAGACTGCATGACAACCCTTGAAATCATGAAAAATTTAGGAGTAAATATCTTAAAGAATAAAGCCACAATCAGAATCGAAGGAAAGGGTCTGCGTGGTTTAAAAGAACCTTTAGATGTGTTAGATTGCAAAAACTCCGGCACTTCCATGCGTTTATTATCAGGGTTGCTGGCAGGCCAAAATTTCTTCTCAATATTAACAGGAGATAGTTCCTTAAATAAACGCCCCATGAAAAGGATTATAGAGCCGCTTTCTCTTATGGGTGCCGACATATCCGGCAGAGACAACAATCAATTCGCTCCACTTGCTATAAAAGGCAGGAATCTAAAAGCGATAAATTACACAACTCCGGTAGCCAGCGCGCAGATAAAATCTTCCATACTGCTTGCTTCTCTGTATGCCGAAGGAAATTCTTCCATTACCGAACCCGCAAAAAGCAGGGACCATACCGAGAAAATGCTGAGCTTATTCAGAGCAAAAATAGAATCATCCGGAAACCGGATATTTCTCAAAGAGAAAAGTAAATTAATCGCTAAAGAAGAAGATATAATCATACCGGGAGATATATCCTCCGCGGCTTTTTTCCTTGTTCTCGCCAGCGTAATTAAAAGCTCAAAAGTACTCATTAAAAACGTCGGAATAAATCCCACTCGAACGGGAATCCTCGACGTATTACAAAAAATGGGTGCGGATATTACTTTAAAGAATAAAAAAGATAACAATTATGAACCTATTGCCGATCTACTCGTAAAAGGAAAAAAGTTAGAAGGAATTGAAGTTTCTGGTGACATTATACCCAAAATAATAGATGAAATACCAGTATTGGCTGTCGCCGCAACTCAGGCTGAAGGAATAACCCGGATCAAAGATGCGAAGGAACTAAGAGTAAAAGAAACCGATAGAATTTATGCTATAACTACGGGTCTTAAAAAAATGGGGGCAAAAATAGAAGAAAAAACGGACGGCTTGATAATCGAAGGCCCGACTAAATTGAAAGGAAACACTTGCGAAAGTTTCGGTGATCATAGAATAGGAATGGCACTGGCTATTGCCGGAATTATCGCTGAGGGGAAAACGACAATCGAAAAATCAGAATGTATAGATATTTCTTTCCCTGAATTCACAGAAACACTGAGGAAAATCTGTGGAACAGATAATGTCAACGAAAAAAATTAAGTTTTTACATAAAAAAATTAAAATAAAGGCTTCTCCTGAAGCTGTATTCGAAAAAGCATATAAAAAAGACCCCTTTAGTTTTATTTATGAATCAATGATACATATCAAGAAAAGAGGTGAACATTCGCTACTGGGTGGAAGACCTTTTATTACTTTGAAAAGCACAGGAAGAAATATCGATATACGGATTTTCGGAGAAAAACGCCGGGAAGAAGGTAACCCTCTCGACAAAATAAGGGAACTTATGCCCTTAGTCGAAAATTATCCATATATTCCGGGTTTTTCAGGAGGAGCAGTCGGCTATCTTTCCTATGACACCGTCAGATTTTTCGAAAACATCCCCGATAATAACCCTGATGAAATTAAGGCTCCGGAAACTTACTTCATGTTTCCTTCGGAAATAATACTTTTTAATCACAAAAACGACACTGTAGATATAATAATTTACTCTGACAATAACGAGTCTAAAAGAATCGAAGAATTGACTAAAATAATAAAAACTTCCGAAGAAGTAAATTATAGATTATCTGAAGGAAGTAAAGTAAAATTCTCCGGAAATTTCACAAAAGAAGAATATTGCGAAGCAGTGAAAAAAGCAAAAGAGTACATTTATGCCGGAGATATATTCCAGGTCGTCCCCTCGCAGCGATTTAAAGCTCCTGGCGAAAAGGAACCCATGAACATATACAAAGCTCTGCGACTTACAAACCCTTCTCCTTACATGTATTATCTAAGGTTCGACGATCTTTATATTCTGGGATCGTCACCCGAAACATTAATAAAACTCGAAGCAGGAGGCCTTGTAACAAACAATCCGATCGCCGGCACAAGAAGAAGGGGTAAAAATGAAGAAGAGGATAAAAAATTCGAGAAAGAACTCCTTCAAGATGAAAAAGAACTCGCTGAACATCTAATGCTTGTCGATCTCGCTCGAAACGATATTGGCAGAGTATGCGAATACGGAAGTGTCAGGGTTTCTAATTTCATGCGCATCGAAAAATATGCGAAGGTGATGCACAATATCTCAGTAGTCAACGGCAACCTGCTGGAAAACAAAGATGCGTTCGATCTTGTGCGGGCTACATTCCCCGCCGGGACTGTCTCGGGAGCACCAAAGATAAGAGCAATGGAAATAATCGATGAATTGGAACCTGTCAGGAGAGGTATATATGCCGGAGCTCTGGGATATTTCGGTTTCGCCGGAAACATGGACCTTTGTATAGCCATACGAACTATAGTTATATATAAAGGCATAATTTATTTCCAGGCTGGAGGCGGAGTGGTCGCAGACTCGATTCCTGAACTCGAATACAAGGAAACCATAAATAAAATGAGCGCTTTAAGAAAAGCCATAGAACTATCACAATGATTTTATTAATAGATAATTACGATTCTTTTGTGTACAATCTTGCTCAGTTTTTAGGAGAACTCGGAGCAGAAATAGAAGTTAAAAGAAACGATAAAACTTCTATAGAAGAAATAGAACGGTTAAACCCGACATCGATAATAATATCTCCCGGTCCCGGAACGCCAAAAGATTCCGGTATAAGCCCCGAAATCATAATGAGATTTAAAGAAAGAATCCCGATCATGGGTGTTTGTCTCGGACATCAGACGATAGGTGAAGTCTTCGGAGGAAAAGTAATTAGAGCAGATAAAATCTTACACGGAAAAACATCAAAGATATATCACGACGGCGAAACCATATTCAAAAATATAGAAAACCCATTCGTTGCAACCCGTTATCATTCTTTAATTGTAGAACGAGACAGCTTACCGGATTGCCTTAGCCTTTCAGCATGGACAGAAGATAACACGGTAATGGGAATAAGGCACAAAAAGTACAGTATAGAAGGTGTACAATTTCATCCTGAATCCGTACTAACGGAGGTCGGAATGGATATTTTAAAAAATTTCATTAAAGGAAGGGAAATAGAGTGAAAGTTATAAAATATAATGAAATAAACGAGAATTTTTTCAGCTATCAAGAAATAGAAGAAATAAAAACCGTCAAGAAAATAATATCAGAGGTAAAAAAGAGTGGAGATAAAGCCCTAAAAAAATACACCAGACAATTCGATGATGTTGAACTCGACCAGATAAAAATAAGCGGTATCGAGATTGAAAACGCGTTCAAAAGAGCCACAAAAGAAGAAATAAAAGCGATTGAAAAAGCCGGCGAAAATATTAAAACTTTCGCTCAAAAGCAAAAAGAACAGTTCAAAAATTTTGAATTTGAAATCAAAAACGGAGTATTTACGGGACAAACAATAAAACCGATTAAAAGAGCAGGGATATATGTACCCGGTGGAAATTTTCCCCTTGTATCCACACTCCTGATGTGCGCGATACCGGCTCAGGTCGCGGGAGTATCGGAAATAGCTGTCTGCTCTCCCCCCACCTATGGAGGAAACATACACCCTTTGATCCTCAGTGTCGCTTATATACTGAAAATCACAGAAATTTATAAATTGGGAGGAGCCCAGGCGATAGCAGCGCTTGCATACGGAACAAAAACAGTCAAAAAAGTCAATAAGATAGTGGGACCGGGAAATAAATATGTACAATCCGCAAAAAAAGAAGTTTCGGGTATTGTAGGAATAGATTTTATAGCCGGTCAGACAGAAATAATGATAATAGCAGACGAAACGGGAGAAGCAAAAATAATAGCTTCCGATCTGCTTTCTCAGGCGGAACACGATGTTGAAGCCTTACCCATTATGGCAACGACATCGGAAAGACTTGCAAAATCTGTATTAAATGAAATAGACAGGCAATTAAGCGCTTTAAAAACTAAAGATATAGCAGAACAAACAATGGCAAAGAAAGGGATGATAATCCTGCTTGATAACATTGATAGTGGTATAGAACTGGCAAATAGACGAGGACCCGAACATCTGGAAATTCATATTAAAGAAGCAGAAAAATATAAAGATGAATTCCGTAATTATGGAACTCTTTTTATAGGCAAATTCTCAGCAGAAGCTCTCGGAGACTATTCATGCGGATTAAACCATACATTGCCTACAAATACAACAAGCAAGTATACCGGCGGTTTAAGTGTTAAAGACTTCTTAAAAATCCAAACCACATTAAAGGTAACAAAGAAAGGCTTAAAAGAAATCGGTCCCTCGGCGGAGAAGTTTGCTGAAATCGAAGGACTACACGCGCACGGCGAATCCATACGAGTACGGTACGAGAAATGATTATAGCCACTAAGGCACCAAGACACTAAGAAAAACATTTTATTTAACCACGAAACACACTAAATACGCCAAACTCAACACCCTTTTGAATTGTGTTAATAAATTCTTTCTTAGCGTATTAATGTTTTTGTGTAATAAAAAATCTTGTGTTAATCTATGGAATCTGTGGTAGTTAGATAGATTCTTGAATCTAAGTTAAATCGTTAAATCAAAAAATAGTCAAATAGTTTTTCTTTGCGGGCTTTGCGTCTTTGCGGTTAACTACTGAAAACGGAAATAAATTCTTCCCTCAGAAGGTGAAACACCTTCTGGCACAGCATATTCTAAAGAAAACCTTCTTATATTCAATCCGAATCCATAAGAATATTGCCATTTATTGTTAAAATAATTCGCATCCATAAAAGGATATGCAGTTAAAGGACCAAACATCTTTCTAAATTCGAGCCCCACAACCGCACCTTCTTTTATAAGCATTCCCGGATATCCCCTGAATAATTTATAAAATGCCAAATTCCCTTCGATAAAGGAAAGCTTAAAATATTCGAGTCGAAGAACAAACGGTAAGAAATATATATTAGCCAGGCTTTTTAAATCCCATCCTTTACCCTTTCTGAACTTCTCTTTATAAAAAATGTCAAACAGTTTTGAATCATAAGTAAAACCGGCGTCCAGAAAAGGATAAGTTTCACTATTATCCCGAGCGGAAAAAATCTCAAAGCCTAAACCCAATAAAAAAGAAGCATCATAATAAATATACTCAACTCCGGAATAGAAAGAGACTAAATTATAATTATCTTTAATATAATTATGATTTAAAGAAAAGTTTAAATTCACAGGCAAATAAAGTACATTGGGTTCGGTATATTCAAATAATTCTGCCTGGTATTTCTCTTCCTGTTTTTCCAATTCGATTTCGATTTTTCTGCCTCTGCCGAAAAGATTTGAATTACTGAAATAAAGTATACCGCTAAATCCTCCATTATTTGCATAAGAAACAGCTCCGTTGAAATTCCCATCAGCGCTTTCCCTCAAATAAATCGTTACATCGACCATATTTCTGTCCGTTGCAGGTTCCACCGTAAAAGAATCAATATCGATATAACTTAATTTATCCAGTTTTAAAATGGCTTTTTTTATTTTCTTATTACTGAAAATATCGTTCTTGTTTATCAATATTTTTCTTCTAAAAAATTCAACGTCAGTATAAGAAAGACCTTTAACAAAAATATTGTTTATCCTCTGCAGAGAACCCGGCTCGATTAATAACTCCCAGTCAATATAAACGGAATCGATTGAAAATCCCAGCGGCTTAACCTGAGCAAAAGGAAAACCGTTATCTAAGTAAAAATTCAAAAGTCTTTCGAGATTTTCTTTATATAATTCTTCGTTAAAAAAAGTTCCCTTTTTCGACAACAAATCTCCAATTATCTTTTTCGAAAAAACAATGTTTCCCTCGATTTTCACTTCTCCCACTTTAAAAGCGCTATCGGTGAAAAAAGAAGACCCGGAGATTTCTCCGGGCAGGAGGAAAACAAAAAAAGCAAAAAGCATCAAAATTTAATTCTAACGATTAAAAACAGTATCGACAAAAGAGAATTTGAAGTACAAGGTTTTAAAATTAAATATCGGAAAGGAATCCACATATCCGAACGTTAAAACTCTATAATCACTCCATTCATCGACATATATCTTTATGCTATCTCCCTTTAAAGGTATATCTCGTTCTTCAGCCAAACGCGTCAACATTTCGGGAACCCGTTTATAGGAATGTTCGGAAGTAGGACTAAAAAGCCTTTGCGCTTCGTTTTCAAGACTGGAATAATCCAGACGAATTTTAATCCAATTTACACCAAAATAAATGCCGTAACCTATTATAAACAGAATTAAAAGCCATAAAAAAAACTTACCCATAAAATTTCCTCTTGTCCTTTAAGATTTAAGGGGTTACCACCTGACTTTTTTAACCTCTTCTATATTTTTTCTCGCTCTCTGAATACCTTCACGGGCATATTTTATCCATTTAGGATCGTTTGTATTGTTAATTGTCTTATTCCAAACACTTATAGCCGCTTCAAACCTCTCTATGGATGGATTCCACTCTTTTCCCTGCATATTATTCAACCCCAAACGATAATAATATTCGCCGTAAAGAGCCAGAAGAACATCGTCATTGGGATCGATGGAAAACCCTTTATCGATATACCTTTTAACGGCGACAAGATTTTTTCGGATAAGCTCGAGATTGATAAGTTGATAGTATACACTCAGATTACTGGGCTCTATTTCCAAAGCTTCTTTATAGTAACGCTCAGCCATTCTGTATTGTCCTAACTTAACATAAGCGTTTCCAATTTGTATCCTACTGGAAACATGTTGAGGAATTATCTTTATTATGGATTTATATTCTTCTATTGCTTTTTTGTGTTCTCCGAGTTCGCTGTAACTCTCAGCCAGTTTTTTAATTATTTCTATGTCGTCGCTAAAAGTTTCTTTAGCCTTACTGAAAAATCCGGCAGCCTCCCGGTAAAGTCCAAGTTCAAAATAAGTGCTTCCCAATCTAAAAGCAATTCCGCTATTATCTGGATCAAGCTGATAGGCTTTCTTGTAATTTTCAAGGGCTTCATTATATCTACCCTCTGACTCAAGAAAATAAGCGTAGAGGTCATAACTGTTGGCATCTCTCGGAGCTTCCTTTATAATATCGATAAAAATCTTTTCCGCTTTTACAGACTCTCCCGTCTTGGCGTACAGCGAAGCTATTGCTTTTGCTATCTTTCGATTGCTTTCCGGATCAACGAAACAACTGAAACCTTTTCTGCAAATATCGAGCGCTTTATTTGTGTCCCCGACTATTAAATAGACCTGCCTTAAAGCCAGGTACGCATCCACATAAGAAGAATCTGCTTTAATAGACTTCTCGAGAAGAGAAATCGCCTCAGGATAGTTTTCCTGCTTCATATATTCAAAAGCAAAACTATAGTATCTCTCCGCTTCTGAAATTCCCTCTATTTCGGTAACTTCTACTTCTTCTTTCTTCTCAGAAGTAGAAGAACAACCTATAGATACAAACAATAAAAATAAAAAGGAAATAAAAAAAACCGTCATTTTTTTCACTGTCAATCCTCCTTTGCTTTAAATTTTGGTCTTGTCGAAAGAACAGTATTCTCCACGTCTTTTGCCTTAACCCATACATAATAAGTCGAACGTTCATCATTTGTTTCGTAAAAAGGACCTTCACTGAAAGATTCTTCGACAAGGTCTTTGTAATTATTGACAAAACCGACCTTCATAACCAACTTGGTTCTATCATTATCTAAGGCTTCGGATATCAACCGGAAACCATTATCTAAAACCTCTAAATATGGATCACTCGCCAGATCGTTTCTTAATTCCTTCATCGCCTCCTGTTCCTTAAACACCTCATAAAGGTTACCCTTAGGAAGGCTATCACTCTCGTCTTCATACAGTGTAACCATAGAGACAACATTTTCTAAAGAGGAATATCCGTTCAAAACTTTATTCGCATTCAAAACCTCTTCCCTTTCAGAATAAAAAGAATTAAATAGCTCCACAGCTACAGGAATTTTTTTGTTAACTCCGATAAGAGTCTTGATAAATCTTATCTTTTCGCCTCCATTTATATAAGAAAGCATCATATCATCGAATTCATTCAATTGCCTTATCAAAGTTGAGTCTGTCGCCGGAGGAAGCACACTTACAATCTGGTCTATTTGATCCTGAATCTCATTCGAATAAAGAGGAATAGTATCGATCGTATCTATAGAAGCCGGAGCAGGCTGACCTTTAATCTCGAGTAAAGGTATACCGAGTTTTCTTTCTAAATGTTTAAATAACGACTCGGCAGGTTCCTCTTTGACCAGATCTCCCTTTTTTATTTTATCCCTTTCCAGAAGACTGTTCTTGAGTTCCATCACCTGATAACCAAGTTTTTCTTTCTGCTGCTGCATAGAATTGATTACTATATTTTTTTCTTCGTTTATATCCAGATCTGAAATAAAATTCGAAAGACTCTTAAATTCGGGAACTATATTTCGATAATCATAGGCTCTGGCTTCATTAATTTCATAAGAAGCGTAAGTTAACGCAGAATCTATAGGATAAAGATATCTTGTTACCCTTTCTCTTAAAGAGCTATCAGCGTAAAATAAATCTTTTTTTATCTCTTTAACTATTCCTTCGCACTGAGCAATTTTGGTCTTAGACCGCATAACGAACTTTTTCCTGCGTGTTATCCATTCCGGGTCAGGGTGAATTTCTTTCCTGAAATAAGGTTCCAGAACTTTTCCCCATTCATCCTGCGCAGGATATTGCGCTTCTTTGATTTCGTACTTGGCCAGCGCGTTTCTTATTTCTTTAAGACCTGCTTCAGCTTTTAATCTGTATGCCATTCCCTCGAAAATCGTTTCGCCACCGCAAGAAATGAGAACCAATCCAAAAATTACCGTTATTAAAACAAGCGACTTTCTCATAAAAAAGTAGCCCTCCATTTCATACTTTGGAGCCGACGGGACTCGAACCCGTGTCCTCCTGACTGCCAGTCAGACGCGCTACCAACTGCGCTACGGCCCCTGTCCAACAGTTTAATAATAATGTGATTTTTTGAAATGTCAAGATTTAAAAAACGCTATTTGCACCGCAAAGACGCCCCCCATGGGATAGAGGTTCTCTCATGCATTCTCCTACCCACAGGGCAGGCAAAGTCCGCAAAGATTTTTTTTGTTGTTTTATTTGAACAGTGACTGAAGGCTATATTTAGATTTTACATTTCAACGCTTGACCCTGTCGACAATGTCGATACTGACAAAATTGTTATTTAATAAGATACCTTTTAAACTGCTTAATATTACCTTCAAAAAAATCTTTTACTTTTTCCCACTGCCACTCTTGTCCCTCATATAAGTAAAACCGGAGAAGATTCTTCGTCTGCTTCTTCGAAAAAAGTTAAACTTTTGAGAACATGATACATATTCATGTTCGCTGATGAAAATCTCTTTTTGAAAATTTTGTAAGCTTCATCTATAGGAAGTTTCAATTGCAAAACAGCAAATAAATCATAAAAATCTTTTTTTTAACCCCTCTGTGCGATAGTCTTAAATTTTTCGGCAGTTATATCTCTTCAATCAGCCAGGTTTAAATTTCGCCAGTTTATCAAATGATTTACAAGTGATTGGCTATAAAAAAGAAATAATAACTTAATACCTCGGAATTCACAATGAAATAATATTCTTCAGCTGACGGATTATTCCACGAACCTTCTCCACCGGGGAGATCGAGGGTATTTCCCATATTAATACCCTCTGCCATAGCATTCACCGCTTCATGGGGAAACAATTGCGCCACCAGATTAATTGTAATACAAATTAACGCCATTGTAGAAACTATTAAACTTTTTCTCATGAGAACCTCTTTCATATTAAAAAATAATACTATGGAAAATCTTTTACCATACATATGGTATTAAACGGTATTTTGTTCTGCGACAGTATTCATCATAACCGGGCAAATTCTTTTTCAAATATTCTTCTTCTCCTTTTATTCTTAAAACAAAAAACAAAGGCACGCTAAGAAACGGGATCACCGACCAAAAAGAACCAAGTGCGATAGGCGTGGATAATAATATAACTATATCCCCGACATACATCGGATGTCGAACTATCTTATACGGTCCCGTATCGATTATTTTTTGATTTTCTCTTGTCTCTATAATTGCCGACGCGTAACTGTTTTCCTGCGATACTCTGAATATTAATAAAAAACCAACCAGTATAGATAAATCAGCCACTATAACGAGATACAAAGGAACGTGAGATAAATCGAAACGGTAATCTAACCCCGGGATAACAAATCCGATTACGACCAATACGGAAAATACGCTCTGTAAGGATTTCTGTGTTTCAATCTCTTCTTTTCTTTTTAAAACTCTACTTTTAAGAAATGCTAAGTCTTTTTTTAAAAAATATATAAAACTTGAAAACATCATAAAAAATAACAAAATACAATAAGCCCAAGCTTCCCAATACTTCAATGAACCCGCAACAAGCAAAAGCAACAACAATAGGATAGTAAACATAATTAATATCTGGAAACTTGTTTTAATCGCAAATCTGTAATCGCTCTTCATATTTACATTTAAAATAAAAACTTATGATTTGTAGTCAAGGACCTTATTCAAGTATCTTAAATTTTGAGTTTTCAATTAAACATTAAAGATTCAACATTTACAATTAACTCAGTTCCCTCGTGGTAGTCCATCCAAATATCTTCTAATAATCCCCTTCACAATAGCACTTTCCTCGGAATCGATAATTTCCTTAAACTTTTCCTCGACATCTTCCCCACCGAGTAGAATGAGACCTCTTACCGCGTATTCTCTTTTCTCCCGGTTCGAATCTTCGATATATTTAAATAGAATATCTTTAACCCTGTTCCTGTAATCTGAACTGTCCTTTCTCACAGCTTTTGCTACGACAAGCAGCAATTCGGTAGGAAAACCCTTTTTGATCTTCTTCTCAAAATAAGGGATAAAAAGAGTATCGAATCCGGCAAGAGAATTCATAGCCGCGGACCTTACTGTAACTGAATTATCGTTAATCTCTTCGATTAAAAGGTTTATTACGCTCGTATCGCCTATCTCTCCTAATGCTTTAATTGAGACAAGCCTTAACGGCTCATCCTCATCTAAAAATGAACTTATTTTATTAACAGCCCTTCTTTCCTTAAGCTTACCCATCGCGTAAACTATCGCTCTCCTGAATGGCTCTGAAACCTCTCTTTCGAGAATCGAAACGAGAGAATCGGCAAGAGATTTTACCTCCAGTTCCCCTATAAGCACAAATGTATTTTTTCTTGCCCGCTCGCTCGGATGGTTAACATTAGTGCTTAAATATTTTTCAATTAGTAATGAGTCTTCCATTCCTTTAAGCGTTTTTTCTATAGCACGGAATTCCAAACCTTCTTTTGTACCGATTTTATTTTTAAAAATATAATCGAGAGATTCTTCCTCTCTTTTTGAAAGTTCCGCTCTCGCTTCTTTGACCCTGTTTCCATTATCTCCGACTTCCCATTCGGAAGCGATTTCAAAGATTTCGCATGTAAGCATACCAGAGAAATCAGGAATTTCTCTTTGAACTATCTCTTCAACCACGCCGCTATTCTTGTCAAAACCAATACCATAATCTCCGTTAATCCAGTAACTGTCGTCATATCCCCTCGTATCCGGATAATAATCTTTACCGGCAAGGTCGAGGAATATACCAATCCCGGAGAAACCTCTCGCGCAATTTGCATCGCCTATACCAAGTTCTTCTGTAATATTATAAACATCACTTCCTGAAAGATCCGCGAATAATCCAAAAGAATTGGTAAGCCCTACACCGAGTCCGCCTGAGACCGAATACCAATCATTACCCGAAGAATCGATTAAAATACCGCAGGCGAGATCATGTCCTTCACCCTGAGAAGGACCCATAGAAGAAAAATAATGGTCATCTCCTTCTAAATCCGTCAGAAAGCCGTACGAAAGATGAATCCCCGCGCCCTGAGCGTATTCCGTGGCGATATATCTATCCTGTCCACTCTCATCGATAAGGAAACCGGCAGAACACCAGTAACTTGAACCCTGGGCGTAAACATCGGCGTTATAAAAATCGTTACCGCTTTTATCGTAAAGAAAACCAATTCCTCCTCCGAAATCCGGTTTAATACCCATTCCGAAACCCTGGGACATTGAACTATAAGAATAAGGATTTAAAGGTGTGTCGAAATACTTTCCTCCCGCGTAATAAATATCGTTTCCGCCCATATCGGATAAAATACCAAATCCTTTAGTGCTGCCGAAACCCTCTCCAAAACATTCGGTAGAGTAAAAATCATCCCCTGCAAGGTCGGATAAAATTCCGATTCCGAAATTACCCGCGCCGAGAGAAAAAATACCCCCTTTATAAACATCATTTCCTCGAAAATCTTTAAGGTACCCGAAACCCAGATAGCCACACCCGAGTGAATAATGCCTTGAACGATAAACATCGTCTCCTCCTAAATCAAATACCAGACCCACGCCAAAGAGGCCCGAAGCGAAGGAAACGATTTCCTTTGAGTTATAAACATCGTCACCTTCCAAATCGACAATAAAGCTTATTCCTTTAGAAGAATCGAACAAACCGATCGAACCTCCGCAATTTATATATTTATCATCACCTCCCGGATCTACTACAAAAGGCACGTTTTCGTATCTGTCATCGCCTCTTGTACCTATAACCAGTTTACCGAATTCTGTTTCAAAACTTATGGGCAGTTCGGAATCCTGTATTTTATCAACCAATACGGAAACCTTTTCCGCCATTAGAACCAGAATCAGCCCCGACTCGACTAATTTCTCGTATTTTACTTTTTGAATTATATTCATAACAGTATCTTCAGTAATGCCCGTGGTATCGAAAGGAATTTTGTATTTATCGAGCAAAACCGTTTTCAACCAATCATCTTCGGGGAAATCTTCGCTTTCCCATCTTCCCGGTAGGCTCGACAGCAAAATGAGTTCTTCCCTATCAGTTAAATCGGAAAAAGCATCGCGGCTCAATTTCCCCGCCATATTTATAAAAGTAACCAGACTATCTATCGAAAGGATATTCACCTCTGGAATTTCAACATCGATTTCAAGATCTTCTGAAAGCATTTTTATTAAAAAAGTATCGGATTCGTCCAGCGCTTTTTTTACTTTTCTAACATATTTCTCTCCTCCCAACGGAGAACTCATCAAATTCCTTATCACGGGTAAAACAAGAGAAACTTCCGACCATTCCAAACGGGCAAACTCGATTGTCTCTCTATCTAAATTTAAACAAGATAGAGCGCTGTCTATCTCCGCGTATGGTATGTAAAAAAAAGTTAATAGTATAATCATATCTCCCCCTTCTACCAAAAAAGCGCTGATAAAACAAACTCTCCGCCAGCTTCTATAATAAGTTGTTTTCAATTTTTAGTCAAGTCCGTAACTTCCAGATATACCCTCCAAACGAAAACAATTTTTTAATTGTTTTTTCCTAAATCCTAATTTATAATAATAAAATTTCTGAAGGACACCCTTGACATCATCAGTAATATTTATAAATTAATGATATAAAATAATCAGGAGGCGTTATGCGTAAAATTGTTTTAGTTTTGTTTATGTCTTTCTCGCTTTTTGGTATGACAGGATTATTGATAAATGGAGATTCTGTTGCCACAATCACGATTGGTGACAGCATAACGGTGTCTGGCATCTTTGAAGGTGGAGATAGCATAGCTGAGGCCGCGATTAGAATAGATATTGACAGCAACGGAGTAATCGACCCAGAGGACCCTGTTATTGGATATAGCTATCTAATGGATGGCAGCTGGAGCGACGACGACGAAACAAAGGACGGTGACATCTCATTTAAAACTGAATTTTTTCCTACCACGGGAAATTTTATAATCACAGCCGAGGACGCCGGAGGTTCAGATCAAATAATTTTGCACGTACAACCTATCAGCAGTTCTTTAAATCTCAACGGTCAGATAGAACCTGATAGCGCCGGTATAATAGTAGGAGCTATTCTTCTACCTGATGAATCTGAACTTATCAATGATATAACAGACACAAGCGGTAATTATTCAATCAATATTCCCGACTCTTTAAGTGGAAGATATTTCAAGATATCAACTCATGTTACTGAAGATGCCCTCTGGTATGCACTGGGTACTTTATCTGATGATTCCGTTCTGATCGGTGGTTCTGCGATTCTAAATGATTCATTAATCCCAACGGACGGGGTGGCAGTCAGGGGACACTTTATAAACGAAGGTGGAGGTCCTCATACGGAACCCATAACTCTCCAGTTTAATGGTTCTTTCGTAGACTTAACGAGGGGTCGTCGTTCCGGTAATAAAATGGGCTTCGCTATAGGAGGTTCCGGAATACTACACCTGCGCTCAGGCGGTTTTGGAGAGGATTCCAATGCCTGGACAGTCAATATTTCTCAGGAACATCCCTATTTTATGACTCCGGAAGTCCACGATACTATAAATCTCGGTCCCCCTACAGACACACTCGACAGTCCTCCTTTCACCCTTTTCTCCTGTAATTCGGCGATAGCCGGAACTGTCTTTGTAGACGGAACTCCAACAGACGAAGTGGAAGTATGGGCGAACTCGGATTCAACAGGTTCGGCTCCAGGTGCCGGAACCTATTCCACGGGCTATTATAAAATAAATGTTTCATCTCATCCGGATAATTACTATGTCGGTTTATCTAATTATAATTGGGTTACATACGGAGGAGACAAAATTGCAGCGCCCGGCTCAACGGGTGTAAATTTCTATGTAGTTCTTTCCGGTATAGAGGAAAAAGAAATCACACCTTTGAGAGCATCTCCGCCTATCATTACCGCTTCTACCGTACTCGAAATCTCGGGAGTTATCAAGAAAAACGCCAAACTTACAATATACGATGTCACCGGCAAAGTAGTAAAAGCTTTACCACAAAAAAGCCTTACAGGCAGAACAGCAAGTTATAAACTGGAAACCAGAGATCTCGTTACGGGAATCTTTTTCGGTAAAATCGAAGGTCAAGAAGGAACTTTCAAGTTGAGCGTTATTAAATAACAATAATAATCTTTAAATCCTACGAGGAGCAGGAAAGCACCTACTTTTCCTGCTTCTTGTCGTTAAAGGAGAAAATTATGCGATTTTCAAAAAGTAATTTTTTTAAATTTCTTCTATCATTCAATTTTTTATTGGTTTTTTCAAACTGCGCCTCTTCAAATCATGAAACAATTCTTCCTGAATCCCACCCAAACTTGAGCGTCACGTTTCTAAAATATTATGAACCCATCGAAGGAAGTTTTAAAATCGACATGCCTTCTTATTCACTTCCTCTCAACATCGATGAAATTGCCAATTTCTCATCGGTCGCGGAGGAATATCTTAAAAGAGAAGAACAAAAAAAAATACTGAAGAAAAACGGTTTTGTGGTAATAAAAAGAGGAAATACAGATAATTTAACAACATTTTACAAAAGAATACTCGATAAAAATATTCCGATTTACGTAACGGCAGACACTCCTCTTCATCTTTTTCATATCCTCTTCGATGAAACATTAAAAGAAATAGAAGAGGAGAGTTTTTATCCCGATATTTTGAAAGTCACGGAAAAATTCCTGGAAGCATCAAAAGCCGATTATAATAAATATGAAGGGGAATCGAAAGAAGCGGCAAAGAGAAACGTCGCTTATTTTTCGGTAGCGATGAAATTACTGAACCCCGAATCCTTACCTCCGGATTATGTTAAAAAATGGGTTGAATGGGAAACAGATAACATTGAGAAACACTCAGGGTTACCGGATTATTCTATTGCGAGAAAAAACGCTCTATTCAGAATACCCGAAGATTACACTCAATATAAACCGAGAGGTCATTACACAAGAAGTGAAGAGCTAAAAAAATACTTCAGGGGAATGATGTGGTACGGACGAATGACTTTTCTTATGAAAGGGCACGAGAAATTCGGACCCGTTAGTCCCCCGGCGAAAGCTCTAACCGACAGAAAAACGGCAAAAATTCAAACCTTACAGGCTTCTTTGATTTCAATCAATTCAGGTAAGTTAAAACTAAACGACGGAAGAAGTGTAACCGAGGTATGGGATAAAATTTACGCGGTCTCCGCATTTTACTCCGGTTTTTCCGACGATTTGACCATTTATGATTACATGAAATCTTTAAGGGAAGTTTTCGCACACGAATTCACAGTAAAGGAACTGGAAAATGAGAAAAAATACGCGCAATTTCTTTTAGAACTTTCAAAGAAAACTCCTCCCGCTATCTTTTCGGGAACGGGAGGAGCGGGAATAGATCCCGGAAGTGCAAAAAAACACGAATTGACTTCCGTGGAACAATTGGATTCTATCCTTACAAAAACCATGGGACTTCGCTTAATGGGACAGCGCTATATCCCGGATTCTTACATATTAAGCCAGCTGGTTTCTCCCGCAGTAGGAACTATTCCTGAAAGAATACCCGAAAGATTCACGGTTGTTTACATACCGGATGAAAGAATCCAACCTGATCTGTGTTATTCAATCAGAGGATTTCCGAGAGGGCTGGATGTTTTTAGTGTCTTTGGTAGTCAAAGAGCTGGAAAACACATCAAAGATTATACTGACGATGAATATCCGAAATACTATGACCAGTTAAATCAACTGAGAAAAGAATTTTCAGCACTTACAGAAAAAGACTGGAATCGAAATCTTTACTGGTCATGGCTGTACGCGCTTAGAACTTTAATTCAAGAGAGAAGTAAAGGATACCAGACTTATCAACAGACAGACGCGTGGCTCGACAGACAGCTAAACACGGCTCTCGCCTCCTGGTCTGCATTGCGCCACAATACCATTCTTTACGCGAAACAAAGTTACACACCCGTACATGTGGGAATGACTTCTTACACTCCACCTCCCCCATCGCCAAAAGGACTTTTAGAACCGCTGCCGGAATTTTACAAAAACATATTGACCACTTCGAAAATGGCTTACGCTGGATTAAAAGATCTAAACGCCTTAACCCCAAAATCAGAAAGAAAATTTGTTTCCTTAATCGAAACTCTGGAAAGACTTTATCAAATATGTAAAAAACAGGTCGAAAACGAACCTCTGAGTGAAACCGACAACAGATTTCTCGGTAATTTCGCCGAAAGATTAAAAAATTCGATCGGAGATATAGAAGGGAAAGGATTAAAAACAACAATAATCGCGGATGTCCATACTGATTTAAACACAAATCAATGTCTCGAAGAGGCTTCCGGTTATTTAGATTATTTAATTGTGGCTTACAAAAGACCCTCAGAGGATATAATACTCGCCGTTGGACCGGTACTTTCATATTACGAATTTAAATATCCGATGAGCGACCGATTAAACGATGAACAATGGAGAGAAACGCTTGAAATGGGTAAAGAACCCGAAAGACCGGAGTGGATAAAGAGCTTCCACGAATCACCTTAAACGACGAAATACACAGAAAAGACTAAACCTCACTGAACGCAAATTTAAAAGAAACAAATATTTTAAGTAGCGTTGGGGCTTGTCCCCGACAAATAATGGCGGGGGATAAACCCCCGCGCTACTTTTAAACTTTTTGTCCGGAATTAAGAAATTCCATATATTAACAAAAATAAAACAATGCATTTTCTACAGGTTCTACATGTGAATATTAGGATAAAGGGTAGCGGTTTTGCCGCGCTGGGTACATAGATAACTCTTGATTTATACCAACTAACAATTATATTTATCATTAAATGAAGAATTCGCTCAACTGTAGAAACTTAAAAAAAGCAATTAAAAAGGTGTTGTGCAGGGGTGGCTTTGTGTACTTTGTGTCTTAGTGTGATAATAGGATTTTAAAAGAAGGAGAAAATATGTTTGGTTTAAAATTAAGAATGTTTTTACTGGTAGCCGTTTTGTTCGGTATAGTTTACGCCATTGCTACCATAATAGGTAGCGCGATGGGTATAACAAACTTCTATTTCTATCTTATCCTGGCATTAGTTTTCATGCTAATTCAATACTTAATCGGTCCTAAAATCGTAGAATGGTCTATGAAGGTAAAATACGTGGATGAATCTGAATATCCGGAGTTACACAGGATGATAGAGGAATTGACAAGAAACGCGGAAATACCCAAACCAAAAGTGGGAATTTCACAGGTTAATCTTCCTAACGCGTTCGCTTTCGGAAGAAGTCGGAGAGACGGAAGGGTATGCGTAACACAGGGTATTTTGAATCTTCTGGATAAAAATGAACTTAAAGCTGTTCTCGGACATGAAATCACACACATAGTAAACAGGGATGTTCTTACCATAACTCTGCTTTCCGTAATACCCATGCTCATGTATAGAATAGCATGGCATTTTCTTTTCTTCGGAAGTGGAGGACGAAGAAGAGGAGAAGGAGCTGCCTATACAGCCCTTATAGGTCTATCGGCTTTAGTTTTCTATTTTATAACGAATCTTCTCGTCCTTTACGCCTCACGGATAAGGGAATATTTCGCGGACAGAGGCTCTGTGGAACTCGGAAATCATCCTTCCGCTCTCGCCTCGGCACTCTACAAACTTGTTTATGGTTCCGCAAAAACTAACAAACAATCTATCAAAGACGTAGAAGGATTAAAAGCCTTTTTTGTTAATGATCCTTCGAGGGCAAATGAAGAAATAAGAGAATTAGCACAAATAGACCTGGACAGAAATGGAACTATAGATGTAAACGAACTTCAATACTTCCAATCTAAGAAAATAGAACTAAATTTTTCCGATAGATTACTCGAAGCTTTGAGCACTCATCCCAATATGCTGAAAAGGATACAAAAACTTTCGGAATATGAATAATAACACCGCGGAGGCGCAAAGAACGCAAAGAAACAATATGTTGATTTACCCAACCCGACCCGAAAATTGGGCGCAGATGAACACAGATAAAAAAGGATTTTAATTTGTTTTTCTTACCTGATCAAAAATCCAAAGTTATAAATTCAAGTTTGCGTATTTTCTTAATCTTATCAGCCATTATGTCGATTTTCATATCTCTCACTTCTGCAGCAAAAGATACGAGTAACAGTTATAAGTTCTTGAGGGAAAGAATGGTAGAAGAGCAAATAATCTCAAGAGGAATAAGCGATTCGACGGTTATAAACGCGATGCTCAAAGTTAAAAGACATCTATTTGTTCCCGAAAATTTCCGGGTTTCAGCATATGAAGACCATCCTTTACCCATAGGATACAGACAAACCATTTCCCAACCATATATAGTAGCACTCATGACAGAACTCTTAAAAGCTAACAAGAATTATAAAATTCTGGAAGTCGGAACCGGCTCCGGGTACCAGGCAGCGATACTCTCTCTTCTTGCCGATTCTGTTTTTACAATTGAAATAATTCCGGAACTCGCCAATTCCGCAAAAGAAAAATTAGAAAAACTCGGATACAAAAATGTTGTGGTTAAAGCAGGCGACGGGTATAAAGGATGGAAAGAACACGCTCCTTTCGACGGAATAATTGTTACCTGCGCACCGAAAGAAATACCTCCAATGCTTCTTGAACAACTTGCTATGGGCGGAAGAATGGTGATACCTGTGGGTTCTTATTTTCAGGAGCTACTTCTTATAACTAAAGACTCCACAGGGATATCGAAAGAAAGCATAGTACCTGTAAGATTCGTTCCAATGATAAAAGCGGATTAAACCCTCCCATAAAATATTAAACACCAAAGTGCACAAAGGAAAAACATTACAAAAAAATCTGTGTTAATCCGCGGCTAATTAATTTTTTTTTGCGTGGATTTTAAAACACAAATTTAAATTTATTACGCCGGGTTTTCTTCGTGGTCAAAAATGAAATTAAAGGAGGTTTAAGGCTCAATGTTGACATTTAATTTTAAAAGATTATATTCCTTCAAAGGAAAAAATAAATGAGAAAAGAAATAGAGGAATGGTGGAAACAAGCAGAAGAAGACCTCGATAGTGCGGAATATAATTTTAAAGGAGAAAAACATTATCTTACAGTTTTTTTATGCCAACAGGCAACAGAAAAAGCACTGAAGGCATATTTTATTAAAAAAAAGAGCACACAACCAGCTTCCACACATTCTTTAGTTTATTTGGCATCTGAGACGGAAGTCCCAAAAAAGTTTTTCCGTTTTTTGAAAAGATTAACGCCCCAATTCGTTAATACTCGTTACCCAGATGCGGCGTATGGAATACCAAGTGAATTATACGATAAAGATATATCCTCTGAATTTCTAACCAACACAAAGGAATTTTTAAAATGGTTGAGTTTGCAGATGAAGAAGTAAAAAAATGGATCGAAGATTTCAAGAAAAAAGTGATCTCTAAATACAGTCCAGAGCGTATTTTACTCTTTGGAAGCAGGGCGAGAGGTGACAATCTAAAAGAAAGTGATATTGATATAATAATCATTAGTGATAAGTTCGAAGGAATCAAATGGCCTAACAGAATAGCCGACGTAGCTGAATTGTGGGAAGGTCTCATAGCCATTGAACCTTTATGTTATACATCAAAAGAATTTAGAAGCAAAAAAAATCAACTTGGCATAGTGAGAAAAGCAGTAGAAGAAGGAATTAGCGTCTAATATTTCTTATTCCCGAACCCAGACTGCCACCGTATCAAAAACTATTGCGCCAATTAAACCGATAGTACCTTTTTTGTTAAGTTCTCCGTACTGCCATCCTGATTTCAAATAACTGTACAAATTAGAATCCATTGCTTCCACCAAAACAGTATACATAGTATCCTTTTTCTCAAATAAAATTCTATTATTAAAAATACCCATGGCTGTATCCGGGGTCAACATCTCAAAAAAATCCTCCGTTATTTTCGACCTATAGGAAGTCACCAAATATGTGTTTTTAAAAGAATGTTCACACCTATTCCAGATTACAACGGGTGGATTGCTTAAAAAAACCGTATCCGAAAAATCAGGGGACAATATAGCAAGCGAACTGGGAACCTGAACTTCTCTTGATATAAACTCTCCCTCGACAGACACATTGACTAAATAAGCCATATCATATTCCACGCAAAAGGAATCATCAGTATAATAAAGCCCCGTTAAAAGATCAGATTCGCTGTATCTAAAAGTATCGGAATTTTCATCCACAATAAAAATTTCCGCATCCGAAATTCCGGTATTGTAATAATCAACAGGGACATCTAACCTATAAGTAGAATCGATAAAAGCTTTTTGAAATTTCATATCCGGTTTCAACACAAGATTAATCACATACCTGTGCTCGAAAGGAACTTCAGTGGTACTGCAGGAAATTAAAAGCAATATAGAAAAAGAAAAAATAAATATGAGTTTTTTCATCATCGACCCCCTAAAACTTATAAATAAATTCAATCGAAGGAATTCTCGGTAACATATTAAACGCTTTCTTAACGGGGGGTTCTTCATCGTAATCATAATAATACATAAAGACATTTTTAGAATTCAATACATTGTAGATACTCAATTTCACGTCCAACTCGTTGTTTCCAAAATAAAAAGACCTCCCCAAACTCGCGTCCAGACGAACATACGGTGGATACCTGACCTGATTTTTATCACCCTCCAGTTCTCTCCACCAAATTGTATATCTGTCATAAGGTGTTATTTCGGTTCTGTCGCGAAAACGCGCAAGATTAGTTGTATATGGATTCCCCGAACAAAAACCGAATTGTACTCCCGCTTCATATCTTCTTCCTAACAGAGCGAGAAGAGTTAAATGAATATTATGGTTTCTATCCCAATCGGTCGGGTAAGTTTCATCTCCAAAAACCACATCGCTCTTCAGAAAAGAATAGCTCAACCAACCCCTTAAATTGCCAATTTCCTTTTTTAAAAGAAAATCGAAACCGTAAGCTTTTGCGTTTCCTTCCTCTAACATGGTCTCATAATACGTTTTTTCAGTTGCAATCTGAATATCTTCCATATCTTTCATATTGAACAACCGATTATATTTCCTATAATATCCCTCTAAAGAAAAATATAAATCCTCTTTCAGCCAGCCTTCAAAACCAAGATTAAAGTGATGAGCTTCCTCGGGATCGTATTCTCCACCGAGAGGTATCCAGTAGTAAATAGGAATATCTATTCCCATATTGATTAGAGTCCCTCCAGGTACAATATACTGATGGAAATTCCCGAAGGAAAAAGTTACAGCTCGCAAGTCATCAAAAAAGTACTTTGCCGATAGCCTGTAAGCCCGGAAAAAATCCGAATTTTCCTGATTGAATTCTCCAGCCTCCGAATAATAATGAGTTAAAGCGAGCCCACCGGAGAGAATGAGTTGTTCCGATAAATCAAACTTGTCTTCTATATACATAGATAATCGATTACTCCATATATCTTCATAGGAATAGTTAAAACCCATCTGGAAGTTAACATTATACTCGAACGGGCGGTAATATTCTTCTACTCCTACCGTGATCTTATTTCTTTTAAAATTCTTTGTGTATTCCGCGCCGACAGTACCCACGTTAATATTCCCATCCGTAATGAAAACGGTATCCAGAGCTCTAAGATAAAAATCATGATTGCTGTAACCGCCGAATATATGAAATAAATCTTCCTCAGTATTCGAATGAAATAAATTTAAAGCTGCAACCTTATTGCCCCAGTCAAAAGATATAATCTTTATAGATTCATCATCTTCATCCCTGATATCCAGAAAATCCTTACCTGTATAGCCGCTCAGAACTAAAGACCAATCCTTTATATCCGTCTCCCAGTGTAAATAACCATCATAAAAGTAATAAGGAAGGTCGTAATCAAAAAGAGCAAGAAGCTTATCCGCGTAGGTTCTCCTGACCGACAGGAGAAAATTACTGTTTAAGGAAGGAATTTTACTTCCCACCGCAAAACTTCCCGATAAAAGACTCAAAGAAGCAATCCCTGAAATACCCTCTATATCTCTACCAACACCTTTTGTTTTTATATCGAGAACCGAGGATAAAGAGGCATCATGCCTGACCGGAATTCCGCTGGAATACAATTCAGCGCTTTTTATAGCGTTTGAATTGAAAGCCGATACCAGACCGAAAAGATGAAAAGGGTTCAATAAAGGGACATCATCTATAAGAACCCTGTTCTGATCTGGACTTCCGCCTCTAACCGAAACAGAAGTAGAAAAATCGGAAGATTTCGTAACTCCGGGAAGAGCCTCGATAGTTCTCATCAAATCCCCTTCGACAAACGAAGGCAGCATCAACAAATCTTTATCAGATAACGAGGGAGGAGTCATAGAAGCCGTATTTCTGAATTTCTTCTTTTTTGCTGAAACAAGTATCCCCTGCGCTTTCAACGGCTCCATATGCATCGCCACATCAACGGTCAGATATTCACTTCCTAAAAATCTTATATCTTTTTTTATCTGCCCGTAACCTATCATAGAGTATCTAACTTGAAATACATTAAAAGAATCAGACATTACCAGACTATAATAGCCTTCATCATCCGTTACCGTACCCATCTCTGTCCCAACCACAACTATATTAACCATAGATAATGGCTCTTTAGTCCCGGCATCGTAAACATTACCGGTCAAGACACAATATTTGCTTACCAGCAAAACCAGACAAAAAGAACTCCAAAACATTTAATTTTTCCCCCTTTCTCAAAACACAATACCAAACAACTAAATTTATTCATAACGACCCGCCAAAAGATATTCAGCATAAACAACTTCGCAAGATTATTATATCTGCTTTACAAATCATAAAAAATCCTCCCTCCCAATCGTAACAAACGTCAACCCTTCCACCCAAACCAATTAAAACCATAATTAGCTATTGTACTAACATAATAATACAAAATCAAATTTTGACAAGCCCTATTTTTTCACCTCCGTTGTATTGTTAAGATTTGTAAAATCGAAAAAAAATTAGAAGATCTTTCGAAAATCCAATATTCTTAAGCCTCGGCAATCATCCCTGGTTAAAGAAAAACCTGTTTAATTTTTATTTAATTTTGTTATAAAAAATTTTTAATATAAGCTCACTGGCTGTAAGAGCCAAGAGTATCAAGCTCTTCTAGAAGATATTTTGCCCAACCGTAGTCCGGATTTACCTCCAACGCTTTTTTGTAAAATTTTATAGCGGTAGAATCTTCTTTTTTCTCTTTATAAGCATTCCCCAAAAATACATATACTTCATCTTTACCCCAGTCAGGGTAAATCCCTCTATTTTCTTCTTTTTTGAACAGCTCCGCAGCTTTTTCAAGAAGCCCAATTGCCTTATCTACCCCACCCCCAAACATAGCAGGCGTATATAATTTACCGTTTCCGTCGATAAGATAGACTCTCGGATTTTCGGGCTCTAACTTTTTCGCTTTCTCAATTTCCTTTCCTATTTTCATCCCATTAATCATTCCGAGTTGAGGCTTAAAACCTAATTCTATTCCAAGAATAGACGAAAAAAGCGCATGAGAATCAGCAAAGTCATCTTTACCCTCAATCGATTTTTGTATCGCCTCTTTAGCCGATTCAATATACTTTTCACTCATTTCTTTATCTTCATACAAAATCGTACTGATTCTATAATTGTTTAAAGCAAGATAATAATTAACAAGCCATTCTTTATCTCCAAAAGTGGAAAGGCGTTCTAATTTTGGAGAAATTTCTTTGAATTTTTCCACATCTGCTTTATTTAAAGCTTCCTGCTGCTCGGTTTTAATCGTGAGTATATGACTATCTACAGTTGCTTTTTCTTCTGCATAAATTCCAATAGATATTAAAGTTATAAGTAACACTAATAAAGTTCTTTTCATTTTAACCTCCTTCACATCTGAAAAGAAACACCAAAATAATAGAGACGACCATACGAACTCTCGATCGGTTCATTCTCATCGCCATTGTAGTAACCAAAAATGTTATTCCTCTTTGTTACGTTATTAACGGCCAAATAAAACACAGTCTGGTTATTGGTGAAAAATGAATGCAAATAAGACACATTCACGTCAACCTTATAATAAGATGGAACTCGATCCGAACGAAAATCTCCTCCCATGGGAGTAAAAGGCTTTCCGGTTGCATAGGAATATCTTGCCACTATATTAAAAAACGGAATCGGGCTAATATTTAAAACAGCGGTTAAATTATGCGTAATATCAAAGTCAGGTGAAAAAAGCCCCGGATAATCCTGCCAATTTCTTCTTGCCTTTAGATAAGAATAGGCAACCCTTCCTTCAATTTTTCCAAAACTCTTCTTTATAAAGAAATCGAACCCCTTCGCGTAACCAAAACCTGAAGAAACATAATTGAGTGAATCATGTTCTTTTAACAATTTATTGTAGTCTTTATAGTAACCTTCCAATCTTATCATTCCACTATTTTTTTCCCAGGTGCCGGAAATAATATAGTGTCTTGCTTCCATGGGATCCAAATCGGGATTCCCATAATCTGGATCATACAACCAGGGCTCGTAAAACTGATGGAAAGTGCCTGTGGCAAAAGATAGGGTAATTTCATCGGCTACTTTCCAGGACAAGGAGAGTCTTGGATCAAAAGCATTTTTCTCGCTCTTAGAATCACGGTCAAACCTTATTCCCGCATTCAGAGATAAATTATAGGGGAAAAATTGCGTCTCTTCCAAAAAAATCGAACTTAAATAACTTTTGTACTCCCTATCGTAATAATTACTTGGAACCGAAGGATCTAAAGTATCCTCCTCGGAGGGAACAAAACCTTCAAAATAACTCTTCCTCTGCTCAAGACAGCCTCCGAATTTCAAAGAAATAAATGTTTTTTTCTCCAACAGGATTTTTGCCTGGTTGATTTCATCCGTATTTTCCAAATCAAGTATAGGTATATATTCTTCTCCTGTTGTTATTTCCATCTCCTTACCGAAACCGGTACGGGATAAGTTAAACTTAAGAAAACTGTTATCAGATAGCGCGTGATCTATAAGCAAATTATAAAGATTACTGGTCTCGTTTCCTTTATAAATACCTCCCCAAGTAGGTTCCTGAAGAGAAACACCAACATTATTCTTTTCTCTAAAGAAGAAAATTTTAGCTCGTCCTTTTTCAGAATACCGCCACGCAAGATTCAAGTTTAGATCATAAGAGAAAGGATACTCCGTGAAGTCATCTTCAATATTATTAAAATCAAACATCAACTTAGTATTGCTTTGGTTTCCCGAAAAGTTTATTCCTAAATTATCTCTTAAGGGAACCGCTCCACCTGCCGATAAATTCGCAAGCCCCATACCCAAGCTTATCACTCTTTCTGAAGGTAAATCCTGACTTTCCATAGATAAAACTCCCGATAAGGCATTACCGTGCTCGGCTCCGAATCCCCCGGAAGAAAAATATGTACCTTTTAAAAGAAAAGGAGTAAAGGTTCCAAAAAATCCACCTGTCGGAGATTCGTACCGATAAGGATGGTAAACGTTTGCTCCGTCAAGAATAAATTTGGTTTCAGTAACCTCTCCTCCCCTGACAAACAAACCAGCGCCTTCTTCCACTTGCTGAACTCCGGGAAAAGATTTAATTGCCCAACAAATATCAGCCGCCGCTCCGGGTGTCATTACTACCTCGAGCGGAGTTAAAGTTACACCGCTCCCTTCACCGGTCGTAAAAGATGAAGCCTTAACCGTAATACCTTCTCCTTCTACAACTACTTCCCTCAAGCTTACTTCCAGACTTACGGTTTCGCCTTTAATAAGTATATTCTTTCTAAAATCCTCGTACCCCATCATCTTTACACGTAGATAGTGTTCCCCTCTTTCCTCGGTCACGAATTTGAAATTACCATCTTTATCAGCTGAAGCGCCATCTAGTGTACCTTCCAGAAATACATTTGCTCCTGTGAGGGCTTCACCTCTAACATTCGCTACACGACCCTTAATAATTGTGCTGGAGTAAAGCACAACCGGCAAGAAAAAAACTAGAATGAGTCCGATTGAATTAACACTAACTCTCTTCAATAATTTTTTCCAGATGCTCCAGATAAATCCTGAAGGCTTTTTTCCCTTTTTCCGTTATGCTGTAAACAGTATTGGGTTTTTTATCTACAAAAGATTTTTCTACTTTTACGTAACCCGCTTTTTCCAATTTTTCCATATGGCTGCTGAGATTTCCATCCGTTACCACAAGTTTTTTCCTTAGATAAATAAAATTTACTTTATCGACCGAATTCAAAATAGTCATAATCCCAAGCCTTATGGGAGCGTGAATTAACTTATTAATTTCCGAAGGATTAAAACCTCCCATTTAAACCTTATTCCCTCTAAACTTTATTTTAGCAACGATACCCGGTACAACCATAGTCGCGAAAACAAGAAAAGCAAATACCATATTAGTAAGATCCGGGAAAAAACCATCAATTAAAGCTGCTACCCAGTAAAGAACAGCCGCTATAATAAATTCTCTCCAGGAAACAAAAGATTCAACAAAAAAACCAACGCCTACAAGCAAAGCTATAAAACTCTCCAAATAAGGAGTGTATCCGGAACGCCAAACAATAAACATCATCAGGGCAACACTTATTGTTATTCCAAGCCAGACCATACCTATCAACTTACCGGCAAAGGACGTAATACCGGTCATTAGAGGTATTCTTTTGGCGAGCCTGTATCCGAAGAAAAAACCAATAACAAATACGAAGGACCAAACCAACCATATAAGATTATACAACGCTTTCCCGTGAAGAAAAACCGTGAAGCCGAGACCCACAAGTACAAGAACCCCCAATAAAAGCTGAATGTCTAAAGCATAAACCCCGGTTTTTCTTAAATCTTCCTCCGTTTCTATCAGATAACGCTTGATCTCCTCAAAGTTTTTTTTCGCTTCCTTCTTATCCATTTTTTATTCCTCCTTTCAAAGTCCTTTGTTATACAAAGATTATAAGGTTATTTTCTGTTTTGTCAACCCTCTTTTTTGCCACGAAGGCGCCAGGACACAAAGAATAACAACAAATTGCACAAATTACGCGAATGGTTTTTCTCTCCCAGCCTCCAAGCCTTTTAATTCCTTAACAATTTTGATCACATACAGAACCTTTAGTTTTAACTATTTGACGATTTTAACAATTTTACTATTAACTAATCCGAAAGATTTATTTCTATTTGACTATTTTTTAATTTATTCTTGGACACTTGAATCTTAAAAGTTATATCCCAAATAATTTTTTTGTGTTATTGTACGTTTTATTCGACACCTCTGAAAAAGTTTTTCCTTTTAGCTCCGCTATTTTTTTTACCACATATCTTGTATACGCAGGTTCGTTCCTCTCTCCTCTATGGGGATTAGGCGTTAAATAAGGCGCATCGGTTTCAACCAAAATAGAATCGAGCGGAATATCTTTTATACACGAAAATATTTTACTACCCGGGTATGTAACAACCCCTCCGACTCCCACGAAAAAACCCATTTCTATAACCTTCATAGCAAAATCTATGGTATAATCGAAAGCATGAAAAACTCCTTCGCAATCGAAATCAGAGACTATTTCTATTGTATCTTCAATCGAATCTCTGGTGTGTATAATCACGGGAAAATTCTTCTCCTCCGCTATTTTCAACTGTCTTTTTAATACATCTTTTTGTACATTTCTCGGCGAAAGATCTCGATAATAATCAAGACCTATTTCTCCAATACCGACCACTTTTTTGTTTTCGGCAAGCTTTGTTATCTCTTTCTCAACATAGTCATTATAAAACTTAGCATCATGCGGATGAACTCCACAAGCAGCGAAAACATTATCAAATCTCTCAGAGATAACTACCGCTTCCTTACTTGAACGCAAATCCCAACCGGGAACCAGGATTTTCCCCACACCGTATTCCCCGGCATCACGAACAACTCTTTCCACCTCACCTTTAAACTTTCTCTCCTGAAGATGACAATGTGAATCACATAACACAAAACTCATAAATTACCAATCTATGCGCTTTAATTGCTTCGCCAACTACTTTTCTGAACCTTTACTATTTTTTTCCCGGGGAGAATTATACTCATCGGAATCCATATCATCTGTTACATCTTTAAAGGATTTCTTAAATTCTTTGATTGCCTTCCCCATCGATTTACCAATTTCAGGCAATCTTTTTGCTCCAAATAACAAAAGAGCTACAATTAATATAATTATTATTTCGGGCCATCCAATCGGTCCAAACATTAATCTCCTCCTTTTCTCTATACTAAATTTAGGAAACGAAAAAGTCAAGAGTTTATTGCAAAATAAACCACGAGATTTCACAGATTGACACCAGATTTCAAAAAAATTCCTTATTTGTTTTTCAGTTAACCCTACAGGAGTCTAAAGCAAATAAACATAACAGGTAATCTTGTGATAATTCAGTGTAATCTGTGATTAATAAATATTTTTAACCGTTGACAAATTTCAATAGTTTTTTAATATCCAGATATGAGTATAATTTTACTGGTTGGCTTTAATTTATTTATAAGCTCTTCGGTACCTCAGGGTACCGCGGCAATAGATACGCCCTCCGGTTTTTCGCTGCTTGCGGGAGGAAAACACAAAATTAATTACGACTTTATAGCCACATACTACAGAAGAGATAACTACGAAGTAGATATTCATGGAATACTTTTAGGCAAAGAACTTTTGTTCGGGCAAAAGTTTTCGATTTTACCGGAAACAGGAATAGTAAAAGCTAAGAGAACCAGAGAAAATGCTTCTGAGAGTGGATACTCGCCGCTTTTTGTTATTCGTTTTGCATACCTGTTTTCAGCAGAAAATCCAACTTTCCAAATTGGGTTTTCCTTAAGAGAGGTTTTCAATGAAAAAATCGGTACTGATTTTCTTGATTTTGGGATTGGCTTCAGGATGTAAAAATCCTTTTTCTATAAGAATGACCGCGGATTATTTCCCCTTAAAAACTGGGAACAGGTGGCTATTCAACGTAAAAGCAAGTAAAAACTACCAGCTCAAAATGGAAGTAACAGGAATCGAAACAAAGCAAGGAGATAGTTTATTCATAGTCGACATAGGTGGAGAAATATGTCACTTTCAAAGGGAATCGGGTATCGTAAAAAAAGCCAGAGAACTATACACCACCTACGAAGGAGAAATAGTAAAGTTTGGAACGCTTTATGAACCATATCTCTTTCTCCCTCTAATAGAGGGAGAAAACTGGGAAAGAGAATTCAATTTTTCTTCAGTAAACAAGGAAGAAACGATCGAAAAATTTCTTTTCATATCGTTAGATTCGATAAAAAAAACTTCAATAGTTTTAAATTCGGAAAATTATGAAAATGTGTATCAAAGAAAACGTACTGTCATAGAAGACAATGATTCAACAGTTGAATACGAATGGTTCGCGCCCGACATAGGTCTCATAAAAAAAGAAATACCCTCCGACTCAACAACCTGGGAACTCGTGTCTTTTGAAATAAATGAATAGTACTCAACAAAATTTTGTACAGGATTTCATTTATTATTTACAGGCAGAAAGAGGACTTTCCATCAATACTGTAGAAAGTTACAAAAATGATGTGATTTCTTTCTTAGAAAAAACAAAAAAAGACATTAAAGAAATAAACAGAGAAGATATCGAAAAATATCTTAACACTTTGAACAATTCGGATTTTTCAACCGCGACCATCGCGAGGAAAACATCATCGCTGAGAATGTTTTTTCTCTTCTGGGTAGGAGAAGGATTTATAGAAAAAACACCTATGAACAATATTCAATCTCCAAAAATGGAAAAAAGATTGCCTGAATTCTTATCAGTAGACGAAGTCACAAAACTAATCGAGAGCGTAAACGGTGATTTCAAATATTCATTAAGAGATAAGGCGATTTTAGAATTACTCTATGGCTGCGGGCTAAGAGTTTCCGAACTTCTCAATCTCAGAAAAGAAGACATCTTTCTAAAAGAGGATTTTATTCGAGTCAAAGGAAAGGGCAGAAAAGAAAGAATAATACCGTTTGGAAGTAAAGCCAAAAAAGCTTTGATTAAATATATTAATGAAGAAAGACCAATTCTCGACAAAAAGAGTTCCACTTTTCTTTTCCTGACCAAAAGAGGTAATAAGCTATCCAGAATGGGTATGTGGAAACGTTTTCAAAATTACCTGGTAAAGAGCGGAATAAGAAAAAACTGTACTCCTCATACCCTGAGACATTCTTTTGCAACCCATTTACTGGAAAGTGGGGCATCCCTACGAACCGTGCAATTGCTATTAGGACATTCCGATATTTCCACCACTCAAATATATACTCACATCGACAGAAATTATCTCCGGGAAATATTATCTTCTTATCATCCTCGAGGTTAAAATGATTCTTTTTTTTCTTTTTTCCCTGATAAATCCTTCTATAGTAAGAATCAGATACTCCGGGGGAGATTGGTATAACGATCCGGGCATTATTCCGAATCTCGCTAAAGCAATAAACAAAAAAACCGATCTCAAAATATCGGAAAAGGAAACAGTTTTGTCCTTAAACGATCCCGAAATATACGCTTACCCCTTCTTATTTATTACCGGACACGAAAAAATAGAACTCTCACAATCCGAATTGCAAAATTTAAGAAATTACCTCTGGCACGGTGGATTCATATATGTGGACGACGACTACGGAATGGATAAATATTTCCGAGAAGTAATAAAAAAAGCTTTCCCAAAGCACGAATTAGTACAAATACCGACCGATCATGAAATTTACAGAGTATTCTTTGAATTACCAGAAGGTTTACCTAAAATACACGAGCATTATAAAGGAGCTCCCAGAGGATACGGGCTATTTTTAAAAGGGAGACTCGCACTCTTTTACACATACAACAGCAATATATCCGACGGATGGACAGATCCTTCAGTATATGGAGATCCTGAAGAACTCAGAGAAAAATCTTTTAAAATGGGCGTAAATATTTATATTTACGCGATGACACACTAATGAAAGAATATAATTACGAAAAAACCCGTGATTTTTTTTCCATAAATGAAGAAAAACGATTGTTTGAGAAATTAATTCATAAATGGGAAGAAAATTCTTCCGGTTTGAAAATCTGCAAAAAAAGCATTCCCGAAAAACCTTCCTTCCCGTTTTTCTTTTCAATGGGTATAATCGGTAAGGACTGGCCTGGATTTTCCACCGCCATCCTCGGAACTATTCACGGAAAAGGCTGGAATATAACTTACGAATCAGCGATTACAATAGAAAAAAACGGAAACAAATTAGGAATTATGATACTGGTAATAAAAATTAGAAATGCACCCGCTCTCAAAAAATTTAAGAAAGACAAAAAAGAAATCGTGGATAACATTATAAATGTATCGGAGGGAAGTCTGGCAAAAAGACTTCTTCTGACAAACGGGTCGAAAAGACTTGAAGTTTATTCGAAAGTTACAAACATAATAAAAAAAGGATGCGAGGAAGATTTCGTATCTGATCTTTTAGGTCCTGAAGGTGAAGCATTTAAATTCTTCGCCTCTCGCACAAAAGCTTATATAACCGAAAGGACTCCCCTGAACCTGGCGGAGCAGATTATCACCAATTATAAAACTCGACAGGACGTAATTAATAGTAAAGGGGAAATTCAAATTTACACAAAAAACATAAAAACCATAAAGGAAAATCTCACCTGTATAACAGTCGGTGTTTACGAAAAAGATTTGCCTCTTAAAGTTATTCTCGGCACGATATCTTTTGTCCTGCCCGATTCGAAGATCATATACAACAAAGAATTTACAACCCCCGAGGGAGTGCTTATCGCGAGAATCGAAATCAGCGACAGAGAAGGAAAATCCTATCCTCCACCTTCTCACAAAAAAATAAAAAAAGTGCTAAAAAGAATACATGAAAAAGAAAAAGAAGAAACCACAAAAGGAACCAAAGGCATTATAGGATTGGAACTTTATGTCCGCGCCATAATTCCCCTGCTGGTTAAAGAATTCCAGCGGAGTCGTTTACCTCAAGTATACTTTTTCCTGACAAACTCAACAGAATTTTTCCTGGAATTCAAAATTATAGTAATAACCCAAAAAGAAGAAGCGGAACTCAAAAGCAGAAATATAGTGTCGGGGTTTAACAAAATAACAGGACTTAAACTTTTATCTACTCATCAAACGAGAGAATTAGAAAACGCGAGTTTGCTTATATTCGACATAAAAGCCGATCTCGACGAGTTTGAAACTCTCTCCGAACTATACCAAAAAACTAAAAAGATACTTTGTGAAACACTGGGGAATTTCCGCGACTTCGACGAAGGTATGCGGGATATGGATACAAAAAAGATAGAAACGATCATAAAAAATTCACCGGACATCTCCGAGAAAAAAATAAAGAAGATTTACTTTTCTTTAGAAGATTTTTGGAGGTTAAGCGCGTCCTCTTCCGACATAACAAAAACAGTGACCACAATATATAATTTACTAAACAAGCATAAAGAAGGTGAAATATTATTTGATATTATAGATGTCGAAAAAGGGACATTGCTCATATTTGTTTCACCCAGAGAAAAAGTTTTGTCTGGAAAATTACTAAATTTCTGCAGTAGATATAAAATAACTCTTTCCAGAATAGAAATGGCGAAAACAGATATTCTGATAGCTCTTATTTCTAAAGACGATAAACCTGTTGAAAATGAAAAAATTAGAGAAATTGCTTCGAAAATAATTCACTAAATTGTATTTATTTTTTCTTTTCCTCTCCGGAATTTTATCAATCCTTTCTCAAAACATATTGATTAGAGAGATCTATATGACTTTTCACGGCAACGAATTAACGTACGGATTGGTGGTATCACTCTGGCTTTTAGGAGCAGGAGTTGGCTCTTTTTGGGGCAAAAGAGTTGACAAAGAAAAACTGTATCTGCCTTTTTTAATTCTCTCTTTGTATCTACCCATTTCAATATATTTACTACGCTTTTTACCCGGAATTTTAGGTTACAAACCCGGAGAAATTCTCAGCCTTTCCCTACTGCTCATTCAAACTTCTTTGATTCTTTTCCCTATCTATTTGAATTTCGGGTTTATATTCGCACTGGGGCAAAAAAAATTTTCCAGCCTGTCGAAAAACAGGCTAAAGGGAATAACAAGACCCTACATAATGGATTCAATAGGTGACCTCCTGGGAGGAATTTTTTTCTCTTATATATTCGTTTCCTTTTTCTCTCCCGCAAAAAAGCTTATCCTGGTAAGCGTTCTTTTTCTTTTACCGGTGGTATTATTAAAGGGTAAAAAATTTATCCCTTTGACTTTGATTTTCCTCTTAGCTTTACTTTTCCCCGGTCTTGAAAATTCTATAAAGAAAGCATACGAGAAGTTATATACCGGATTCGAGGTCGAAAAAATCATGGAAACGAAATACGGCAGATACATGGAAATTAAAAAAGACGGACAGTCTTCCCTTTATTCAAACGGAGTCTTATCATACACCTTCCCCGATAAGACAAACTCAGAATATATTCACATACCTTTATTACTTTCCTCCTATCAAGAAAAGGACATTCTTCATCTTGGAGTGGCGGAACCCGAAGAAATAATGGAACTTTCCAAATACAAGAATTTAATAATAGTCCACGCTGACGCAGAACTTCAAGAAATATTAAATAAACACCTCGGCAACGAAGCTTTAAAAAAAATAAATTTCATAGCTACAGACCCCAGACTTTTTCTCAAAAAAACCGACAAAAAGTTCGACGCTATATTTATCGGAATAGGTGACCCGCTTTCTATATCCAGTAACCGTTTTTACACACAGGAATTCAGTAAACTCCTGAGAGAAAAAATCAATGATACAGGCATAATAACTTTCTCTATTTCCTCAGGGGAAAATTATCTGAATGAAACCACTCTCGATTATAACTCTCTTATATTCTGGACTTACAAATCCAATTTCGACAATCATCTTCTAATACCCGGCTATAATGCAAGATATATTTTTTCTAACGCACTTCTATTCTATGAAGAAAAAAGAATTAAAGAAGAATTGGAAAAATTAAATCTTCAATATCTCGATGAATATATTATAAATTCTTATCTGCCCAGGTTTAGAATCGAGGAATTTGAAAAACAGTTAACTGATAATTTCATAGGATTAAACAGCGATAAAAAACCCAGGGCATTTCTTCTCGCATTATTTCACTATATGGAAAAACATAACAAAGCATTCAGACATTTAAAACATTTTCTAAACGCTCCTTTTTTCCTTTTATTATTACTCTTTCCTCTACCGATAATTTTCAGAAAAACCGGTTTCAGAGTCTCCCTTATAGGCGCCGTATCTATCGGAATTTCTTACTTCTGCATCTTAAGTCTTCAAATAATATATGGAAATGTTTATCACCTGGTAGGTCTTATAACCGGTCTTTTCATGTTCGGAGTCGGAGCGGGAACTTACTTCACCGAGAAAACAAAACCGCAAAAAAACTTAAAAGCTCCATTCCTAACACTAACGATTTTACTGTTTCTTCAATTTTTAACCATTCTCGCCAAAAACCCCGTATTCTGGGTATTTCTGCTTATACCATTAATAAGCTTCATTTGCGGGGGAACTGTTGGATGGACTTATACCAACGCGGGAATAATATTTGAAAGAGAAGGAACAAAATACAACGCGGCACCTTCCATTTACGCTTTCGATCTTATTGGAGGAAGCGTCGGCGCCATGCTCACTTCATTTCTTTTCTTACCTGCATTCGGAATAATACCGACAATCATTTCTTTCGCGGGAATATGCCTGTTGGCTTATCTCTTCGCATAACTCCACTATAAAAAAAGAAACCACAAGACCACACAAGATTATCACAGGATTTTTTTGTTAATTCTACCTACCC
>Ga0307422_1000111_pt1 | contig 45017 bp, 34 predicted proteins | sample SalMarWE160290MG_FD_202153 | JGI IMG/M metagenome (GOLD analysis project Ga0307422, IMG submission 202153) | Salt marsh sediment microbial communities from the Plum Island Ecosystem LTER, Massachusetts, United States - WE1602-90 | ecosystem: Environmental > Aquatic > Marine > Intertidal zone >...
AGCCAGGTAATTCGTAAACGGCTCGAACAACTTCCTGAAGTGGCTTTGGTCGATATGAACGGGTTGCAATACCCTGAAATAAAAATTTTTCCGGATAAAGCCTATATACAAAGCGGGGCCTTTTCGGTGGCTCATTTGGAAACAGCACTTTCAGAGAACAATATTGACCTCGGCAACCTCTTGATACGTGACGGGCAATACCAGTATAATATACGTTTTAACACCCGCTTACGTGATGTTGACGATATTTCAAACATCCCGGTTAACCTTTCAGGGAAGATTGTGCCTTTAAGCCAGGTAGCCGAAATTAAAGAACAACCTCAACAACCGCAGGGCAATGTGAAGCTCAATGGAAATCCGGCTATCAGCCTGGCAGTGATTAAACAGTCGGACGCAAAAATGGCAACCCTGGAAAAAGCGCTGGATAACCTTGTTCAGCATTTTAAAAACGATTATCCGGATCTGGAATTCACCATAACAAGGGATCAGACACGGTTGCTCCGTTACTCGATTAATAACCTCGGTCAAAGCCTCCTGATAGGCGGCCTGCTTGCTTTTCTTGTTTTGTTCCTCTTTTTACGGGAAAGAAAAGCCCCCTGGCTGATGGGTATCAGCATCCCCGTTTCTCTGATTATTGCTTTGCTGTTTTTTTACCTTGCCGGGTTATCCATCAATATTATTTCATTGTCGGGATTGGTACTTGGCGTAGGTATGATGATTGACAATTCCATCATTGTTATCGATAACATCATGCAACACCGCCAGAAACATGCCAGGCTTGCCAAAGCTTGTGTTGATGGGACCAATGAAGTGATCCGCCCCTTAATCAGTTCCGTGTTGACAACCTGTGCCGTTTTTATTCCCCTGATCTTTATGAAAGGAATGGCCGGAGCCCTGTTCTTTGATCAGGCAATTGCTGTTTCAATAGGCTTAACGGTTTCATTAATCGTCTCAATTACCCTTCTGCCTGTTTTATTCCGGGTTTTCTACCAAAAAAATAAAAATATAAAAGGTACATCAACAATCCCGGTCTACTTCAATTGGTATGAAAAAGGATTGAAATTGGTTTTAAGAAACCAGTTCGTTGTGTTGTTAATCATACTCTTTATGATGGCATCAACCGTTGTTATGTGGAAATACATGCCCCTTTCAAGGTTCCCCAGGGTCAGCCAGACCGAAACAATAGTACAAATTGATTGGAACGAACCTGTGACGTTAGCGGAAAATAACCACCGGATTGCAAAAATAATGGAGAAGATCAAAACAACATCGGAATACATAATTGAAGAAGCAGGACGTAAACAATACCTGCTGAATAACACTGAAGAATCAGGAATTACCGAAAACCAACTGATTATAAAAACCCGTTCACCTGAGTTGTTGTCGACGATTTCCAATGAGTTATCGTCGTCTATTGGAAAAGCATATCCCGAAGCAGATTTTCATTTTTCTGAAGCGGAAAATCTTTTTAACCTGGCATTCGGAAAAGAACAACCCCCATTAATCGCACGATTTACCCATGTTCATCCGGGAGGAGATAAGTATATCGCTTCACTCGATAAATTGCAGCGGGAAATAATGAAAACATTCCCCCACAAAATTGAATCCCGTTTAATTACAAGGCAACTGATCTTACTGGAGACGGATCCTGAAAAACTTCTGGTCTATCAAATCAATAACAATGAATTGCTGCGCGTAATAAAAAGCGCCTTTGATGTCAATACCGTATTTACAATCAACGATAACAACATTTTTATTCCGGTACGTATAGGAGATTCCTATCAATCGGTGTACCAGATCATTCAAAATAGTATGATCAGGAACCGGAACGATGAATTTATTCCCTTATCCGGATTGATTCATGTAAGCCAGGGAGCTGACCTGAAAACCATTGTAGCCGGAAAAGAAAACGAATATTTTCCGGTCCACCTAAATATCAGCAACGCAGAATATAATGACGCAACAACGCAATTAAAAGAAATAGCTGCTCAAGACAACACTTTTGATGTGAATTTCGGAGGTTCTATCCTTTCCAATAAAAGCATGCTGGGAGAACTTCTGGTTATCATCCTGATCAGCCTGCTTTTGCTCTATTTTATTCTTGCAGCTCAGTTCGAGTCTTTCTGGTTGCCGGTTATTGTTCTGCTTGAAGTTCCCATCGATATATTTGGGGCTTTCCTTTTCCTGATGGTTTTCGGACAGGGGATCAATATAATGTCGGCAATCGGGATTATTGTTATGACCGGTATCATCATTAATGACTCCATTTTAAAAGTCGATACGATAAATAAAGAATTAGCACGCGGAAGTTCCTTATTGAAATCGATATTCATTGGGGGCAGGCGCAGGTTAAAGCCAATAATCATGACCAGTGTGACTACCATCCTGGCCATGACACCTTTTTTATTCCAGAAGGGGATGGGTGCTGAATTGCAGAAACCTTTGGCTCTGGCAGTAATTGGCGGTATGGCCATCGGAACCCTGGTGAGTTTGTATATAATACCCTTGCTATATTATTTAATTAAACAGAAGAAAATATAATCGCATGGAGATTAAAAGTTACATTTTTGCCCTGCCTCCCCTTATTTTGGTTAGTTTAATATGCTTTCCGGGTTGCCGGTCAGAAAGAAAACCGGAAGGTACAAAAACAATAGAAACTGAAATACAAGAACAAAAAAATGCTTTTTTTACAATCGATTTTGCTGAAATCATAAAACATCCGAGGGAAGTGCTTTTATCTGAGATTGCAGAAAGTATTGAATACATCCCTTTGGAAAATACAACCAAAGCTTTATTGGGAAATGTATTTGACATACAATTAACCGCTAAGTACATTTTTATCAAACATAGTGGCTCCCCGCTTTTAACCCAATTTTCGCGCGATGGGAAATTTATCAGGCATGTGGGGAAAGAAGGGCGTGGACCCAAAGAATACGGTTTAATGCGGAAATTTTCAATGGATGAAAAAAACCAGCTTATTTATATCCATACAAACTGGACACACAAAATCATGGTTTTTAATTTCGATGGAGAATATGTAAAAAAACTGCAGTTCGGCAGTAGTGGAAGGGGGCATATTTCCTGGAGCCGGGACAGCTTCCTTGTAAGTTTCTCCGAGCCTCATGTTGGCAATGAGCCGTTTGTTTTTATGGAAACCAATTTTAAGGGCGATACGATACAAACCACGGCAAATCATCTTTTCTGGGATGCCGGCGATCAAAGTCAGTTTATGGTGTCATACTGGGGAAGAAATGAATATTACCGGGTAAATAATAAACTGCACATGAAAGGCTGGTATAACGATACGGTTTATACGTATGATGATAAAAATAAAATCATCCCGAAGTTTTTTATCGACCTGAAAGAACATAAAATTCCTGACGACATGGTTTACGAACGTAAATCAACCGGGAATATCCCCTCCGATTGCTATTGGACTGGAGTAAATGAATCAAAAAACTATGTATTTGTACGTTATGGAGACCACTATAACAAAAACGATAATCAACTAAATGAACAAGGTGATGGTTGTGTGTTGTTTAATAAAAATTCAAAGGAAGGGATCGCTTTAAAAAGAGGCAATAATGGTGGTTTTATTAACGATTTGGATGGTGGTCCCCCATTCATGCCCAAATATTCGAACGATACGATTATTTTTTGCGAGCTAACGGCATTAGACTTTAAAGAATACCTTGATTCAGAAACGTTTAATAAAAAAATGGTAAAAAATCCTGCTCAAAAAGTAAAACTGGAAGAATTAAGAAAGTCGATAAAAGAAGACTATAACCACTACCTGATGATAGCAAGGTTAAAAGATTGAATCTGAAACATTGGCAGGATAATTAATGAAGATGAAATTATCCTTTGCCGTTTGGCTTTAGCCAACGGGTAAATTAGGGGTTTATACATTGGGCTTCAGCCCTTAAAAAAAGGAAATTGGGCTAAAGCCCATACTTATTCAACAATTTATTATCCGTCTGATAAATCAGACGGCAAAGGATAAATCTAAAAGATGCCTAGTAGAGTTATACATACAAAATCATTTTCACCATTTTCCGTAACGGTGGTATTTTTGGCGCTTGTTGTCATCGGTGCTGCGTTTATTCCTGTTCTCGATATCCGTTACCAGCCCAGCCGGAACCTTCCGGAAATCAACATCCGTTATTACTGGAGCAATGCTTCGCCAAAAGTTATCGAGGACGAAACCTCAAAACTTGAAGGCATCCTCGGGAAAATAAGCCAGGTTAAATCCATCGAATCCAATTCATCGATCGGGTATGGCACCATTGCTTTAACCTTCGACAAGACAGCCGATCTGGATAAAAAACGGTACGAAGTGTCTTCCCTGATTCGCCAGGTCAGAGGCAAGCTTCCTGAAGGCATGTCATATCCTGAGATTGTCTCACGGTCGGTGACCGAGGAAAACCAAACGGCATTTATGACACTCACTCTCAACGCAAATGCATCAACCCATTTTATCAAAAAAATCGGCGAACAGGAATTAATCCCCGCCCTTTCGAGAATTGACGGCGTTGGCGATATCATCCTGTCAGGGGCAACCCCATACCGCTGGGAAGTAACTTTCGACCCTGAACTGCTGAATGCGTATGATGTTCCGGTTTATGAAATCCGTTCAGCCATAAATCGCCTGGGAGAAAATGTTTTCCTCGGAAACCACACAGATCCAAACGGATCTGCTATCCCGGTTCTTTATACTGCCGGAACCATCGACCCGAATCATTGGGGCAGGCTTCCAATAGGCAACAAAAACGGAAGGGTCATTTACTTATCGGATGTGGCAACTGTAAAACTGAACGAACAGCCACCGGCCAATTACCACAGAATTAACGGACAAAACACGGTTAACCTGACCATCTATTCCGATCCGGGAGTTAACCAGGTCAGGCTGGCAAGCCAAATCAGGGATCAGTTAAAAACCATTGAGCAAACACTCCCCAACGGGTATTGGGTGCTGGTATCCAATGACAGCACCGAATTCATTAAAGAAGACCTGAAACGCATCGGAACCCGTACATTCTTCTCCTTGCTCATCCTCCTCCTTTTTGTTCTTCTTGTGAGCCGCTCGTTCCGGATTCTGTTGATTTTAACGATATCACTGATAGCTAATCTGCTGATTGCAATCGCTTTTTATTATTTGTTTCACATTGAAATCCACCTGTATTCCCTTGCAGGGATAACGGTTTCCTTTGGAATTATCATTGACAACAGCATCATTATGGTCAGTCATTTGCAAAAGCAAAAGGGATTGCGTGTATTTATTTCCCTTTTGGCTGCCACCCTCACAACACTGGGGGCTTTGTCTGTGGTTTTTTTCCTGAAAGACAACCAGAAAGCCCTTTTGCTGGATTTTACCTATGTAATGCTGATTAACCTTTCGGTTTCGCTGCTTGTATCCTTGTTTTTTGTCCCGGCCCTGATGGAACAGATTTACCATCAAAAAGCAAAAACATCTCCGGTCAGGATGAGAAGACGGATTGTGAACATTACCGGTTTCTATGAACGTTTCATCCGGTTCGGGAAACGTTTCCGTTGGGCCTTTTTTGTTCTGGCCATCGTAGGGTTTGGCTTGCCGGTTAACTCCCTCCCCGATTCTCTGGATAGAGAAACAGCATGGGCCCGGTTTTATAACAAAACGCTGGGAAGCGAGGTCGTTATTCATACGGTAAAACCCATCGCAAGCAAAATCCTGGGAGGAGCTTTGCGGCTTTTTACGGAATATGTTTTTGAAAGCAATTTTTATTCAAATCCGGAACGGACCACTTTACGTGTCTCAGGAAAAATGCCGGAAGGGTGCACCGTAAACCAGTTAAATGAAGCCATTCGTAAAATGGAGCAATACATCAGCCAGTTTCCCGAAGTGGCACAGTTTGAAACCCATATTTACAGCTACAATAATTCCTCCATTACCATACGGTTTACCGAAGAAGCCGAAAAATCATCCTTCCCCTACCTGTTGAAGTCCCGGGTCAAGCAGAAAGTAATCTCCCTGGGAGGTATGGACTGGGGGGTTTACGGGGTTGGCAGAGGATTTTCAAATGCACTGAGTACCGGATTCAAAAACCAACGGATTTTACTTACAGGGTATAATTACGACCAGCTGTACGATTATGCTGAACTTCTAATTGATAACCTGCTTGAAAACGAACGGGTTGAAGAACCCGAAATTACCAGTTCGCAGGGATATAGCTATGCTTCCGATTCCCGCTATGAATACCGGTTGGAAGTGGATAAAAACGAACTGGCTGTTTACGGATTAAATTATTACAATTATACCCAGTCGTTGTTTACCCAACTATACAACGGACACCTGAATACGGTTTATAACGATGCGGAAATGCAACCGGTTATATTGACTTCAACAAAAAGCGACAGGTATAATAAATGGAATTTTTACCATACGCCTGTCTATACCCTTAACGGACAAAAAAAACTGTCGATGGCCGGGAAAATTGACAAAGCATTAACCGGAAAATCAATCTACAAAAAAGACCAGGTTTACCAGATGTCGGTAAACTATAATTTCCTTGGTTCTTCGCCTTTGGCACAAATAGTCAGGGAAAGGGCAATTGAAGATATCAATAAAATATTGCCGCTGGGTTACAAAGCCTCTGAACGGACCTATTACTACTGGAACCCGAAAGACCAAAAACAATATTTCCTTTTAGTCCTGATCATTGTAATTATCTACTTTGTAACCAGCATTTTGTTCGAGTCGCTGTTAAAACCGCTGGCGGTTATCAGCTTGATCCCCATCTCCTTTATTGGTGTTTTTCTGACCTTTTACCTCTTTGATTTTAATTTTGACCAGGGAGGTTTTGCATCGTTCATCCTCCTGAGCGGGTTGGTTGTGAATGCTGCTATTTATATTATTAACGATTTTAACAACCTGGTGGCCCGGCGCAATCAGCCAATCAACCTGAAAACCTACCTGAAAGCCTTTAACCAGAAAATTATTGCCATTCTTTTAACCATCCTTTCCACGGTTTTAGGCTTGGTCCCCTTTGTTTGGGGCGGACAAAACGAAGTATTCTGGTTTGCCTTTGCAGCAGGCGCTATGGGTGGACTTATTTTTTCATGGGTGGCAATCCTGATTTATTTGCCGCTGTTTTTGAAATTAAGAAATAAAAAACGCAAATAAAATTTTACACTATTATCCGGCTAAAGTCGGGATTATTTATTTTTATTAACGATAAAGCCCATTTCATGGGAAATTTTTTTTCATTTTTAAAACAGACCCCCTTCCATTACTGCATTAATTTCAACTGACCGGGTGGTTCAACAATTTGTCAGGAAAAACAAAATCCATAAGTCAAAGTAAACCACTTTTACGCTTAATCAAACTGGGTTACACGAATAAAAAGATGGCCCCTGCATGCAAACAAGGGGTAGTGAGGGTATTATTTTAGGGAGTGAATATATTCCATGGTTTTTTTGAGGCCCTTTTCCAGGGGAGTTATGCTGTATCCCAGCTCATGAACAGCCTTTTCAGAAGATACTTCCCAATTGTACTTTCCTTTAGCTATCCATTTGGGTACAATTTCAGGTTCAGTGCCAAATAAAAGCGCCATAAGCAGCTGCATGCGGGCGATACCCATCTGTCCCCATCCGGGAACTTTGATCATTCTTCTTTTTATACCGGACACCCTTCCCAGGATCCGGAAAAATTCAAGGTAGGTGCAGTTCTCACCCCCCAGAATATAGGTCTCCCCGGATTTGCCCTTTTCCATCGCCAGCAGGTGCCCTTCTGCGACATCTTCAATGTAGGCATAATTGCCGGTTTCTCTCCCGGTACCAGGCAGTATCCGCCATCCCTGATTCACAAACTTATGAATCAGGAGGGTCGCTGCCGAGGGCTCACCAAACACAAAGGGACCATACACCCTCGTTGGTGAAACAATTACAACGTTCAACCCGGATGAATTTACATAATCCTTAATCCTGGATTCTGCCAATGCCTTGGATCGTTCATATTCATTAAAAAAATCAATTTCACGAACCTTTTTTTCTGTAACCACAGAGGTGAGTGATGGTCCGAAGATTCCGGCAGTGCTTGTTACAACAACCTTTTCAACCTTGTTTTCAACCGCTGACGTTAGAATATTTTCGGTCCCTTCCACATTGATCCTGTAAAAAGTTCCTGTGTCTTTTGCCCAGACTTTGGCAAAGGCTGCCAGATGATAGACCTGTTGGCATCCTTTCATCGCTTTCTCAACGGAATTTCTGTCGGTAATATCCCCTTTAAACGGAATGACCTGTTTAAAATGCAGGTTTTTTGCTTTCTCCAGCGAACGAACCAGAACATGAACGGTGTGTCCTTGTTCCGATAACCTCTTTACCAGGTGAGCTCCTATGCTTCCGGTTGAACCGGTAACCATTATATTCATCTATTAATGATTCACAATTTTCATATCTGGATGGTGTTTCAATGCGGTTAATGAATGGGTCCATGCCATGGCAAGATGCACAAAAAAAGCGATCCAGATTGTCCCGGTTGAAATACTTACCAGGCATAAAACAATTGAAAGCGGCATGGCTCCGATGGTTTCACGTAATCCTTTGGGAAGATGGGTTGCTGAGTACACCCCGATATTTACTGCAATAGCCGGCCATAAGCCGATTTCCTGCACCAACGGGAATAACAGAACACCCCGGAAAAACAATTCATATCCCAGAAGGTAGAAAGCCCATGATACCAGGTTTGAAGCAATCATTCTTCTGCTCCATTCACGAGCTCGTATCTCAGGATAATGGATCAGACTTCCCGGTGTCCGGGCACTGTACCAGGCCAACAGAACAACGACCACACCCAATCCGGCAATCCACAACAGGGTTTCCGGCAAGGTATCCCGATACAACGTTAATCCCACCTCAGAAAGAGCCGTTTCAGGAAAAAAAACCAGATAGACGGCCAAAGGAAGCAGGCCAATGGTACATCCACCCAAATAACGGGTTGAATTGATAAAACATGCCGGACCCTTATCCGGACCCAGACGATTCAGGCATCTCTGCTTTAGATTCCCTGATTTCCGGGTAAACCAGAAAATGATAAACCCGATCAAACCGGTGACAACCGGGATAAAAACCCGTAAATCGTTCGTATAAAAGGTGTAGTCCATTTTTTGTGTTTTACTCCGGAAACAGAAAAACAAGCCCTTACAAAACGCAACTAAAATAGGTTAATTCCAAACAACAGGTTACAATAATTTCTGTTAAAATTAATAATTGGCTTCTCCCCACCCAAATTATAGTATGAAACGAGCCCCGATGGGTCCCGGTGTACACCGGGAATACCTTTGAAAATAAACAATTATAATCATAGGAATATGGTTTCCTCTCCCCGGATCAGGAAGGCCTTTCTGCCGGTCAGGCGGGGAAAGGGTGGATCAACCCAATGAAGTGTCAATCTCAGATTTTAATTTGATTTTAGTCTGCCCAGGACAAACTCTTTTCTTCTTCTGGACACAGGAATCACCTTCCCATCGCTTAACTGGAGTGAACCGCCATCCATTTTAAGGAAAGCCGAAACCTGTTTTAGATTGATCAGGTGGGTTTTATGTACGCGTATAAAATGGTATTCATACAATAATTCTTCAAACTCAACCAGGGTTTTAGCCACCAGCAAATGCCTGCCGCCGGCAAAGTAAATATGGGAGTAATTCCCCTCTCCCTCGCACCGGATAATGGTTTCCACATCAACAAATTCAATTTTATCGGCTGTGGGCAGGCCTATCCTTGGATTTGCCGGTTGCTGCAGATTGTAATACAAATGTTTTAACCGCTCATTTTCTTCCTTTTGACGTATTCGGGCAGCTACTTTCCCAACGGCTTTTTTCAGTTCGTTAATATGGATTGGTTTCAGAAGATAATCGGCTGCTGAAAACCGGATGGCCTGGATGGCATAGCTATCGTATGCCGTAACAAAGATCACCTCAAACCGGAAATCCTGAAAATACTCCAGTAGTTTGAATCCATTGGCTTTGGGCATTTCGATATCGAGGAAAACCAGAGCGGGATTCTCTTTCCTTATTAATGATTTGGCCGAGTCAACCGAATCGGCTTCACCCGCAAGAGCAATTTCCGGGCAGTATTCCTTTAGAATACCGGCAAGATTCTCCCTCCCGTTCCTTTCATCATCGACTATGATGGCTTTTATCTGCATTGTTCATTCATCGGAATTTATTATTTATTTGCTTCTTCTAAAAGGATCTTTTTCAAGAGTTCATTTTCCATAGGCATCATGTGCCCGTTAACAATTCTCCCTTTTTTATCAACAAGCGCATAATGCGGAATTCCGTAAATATTAAATTTTGACATCAACAGGTTCCATTCATCGGAACTGACTTTATAATGTTCTCCCTTTATCCCTGGCATCATTTTTTTGTAATCGGCCTCTCCGGATGTCGGATTGGTAATATAAACAAATACGATATCTTCGTTGGTCAGTTCTTTCTTAAGCGGTTTAATCCTTTCCATACCACTAAGGCATGGACCGCACCAGGTAGCCCAGAAATCAACGTAAACCACCTTCCCCCGATACTTTTTTATCAACGAATCGAAAAACCGGTCGGCATCGTTTTTCAGGACTACCCCATCCGATTCTTCCACCAGTTTACGTTCCGCTCTCTTTTCATAATAATCAGCCATTACCAACTCCTTAAGAAATTCGTCTTTGATCGCTTTTCTGGCTCTGTTATATGTTTTTGTTAATTCATCCATTCCGGCCTCTTTGGCTGAGTTGAAATAGCGCTGGGTTTCAACCACATCAAAGGGCAATCCTTCCGAAATCCCAAAAATATTTTCGGCATTGTATTTCAGATTCCCGGCGGTTATTTCATTTGAGATCTTTTGAATTTCGTCCCTGTATTTTGTATGCACTTCCCTGTATGTATCGTTGTACATCTGGCTGAATTTCCCGGACACATCCCGACTGTTATCGCCTTTCATGTAGAGCCTTATATACTCAAACATCTCTTTTTCTCCGGCACTTAGTTCAATATTCTTCTCCTCCAAAACGGACTCCAGTTTCATATAGGTTTTGTACATGGCCCCTGTTTCATCCTTCAGGGCAGTGTTCCTCAAGGCGCTAATCAGGGTATAGTATTCACGGGTTAAAAGTGCATCGGGATGATTTAATTGTGTTTCCTTCAGGAATTGAAGATCTGCCACACTGAGTTTGACAGAAGGTAATTCAGGCTGTTCATTTATGCCCTGATTTCTGTTTTTATAGAAAACAGCTACGCTGAGTGCCGATTTACATTGCAAGGCATTCGCAGCAGCCATGTATTCTATACCCAGTTGCCTTATTCTATATGGCTTTTCAGAAATATGGTTCAAAGTACACAACGCTTCCAGTTCCTGCAGCTTCTCCTTTTTATCCTCCTGAAGAAATGCCATGTATTCCCTGACCGACATGTTCGCAATTTCTTTCAGAAATTCTGTTTGTGAAAATTCAAACTTCCGGGTAATGTTTAATCCATGATTTAAAGCAGCGCTTTTCCCCATAAATAAATTCGAAGTAGGTTCCTTTGTAGCGTTGATGAAGTGGAACAGTTTTTTCCCCGGTTCAATAAATACCTTATCGCTTCGGCCCGGAAAACGGATGGAAACTTCCTGTGGATAGGACAATGGAAACTCAGCATAAAATATACCATACCGGTCAACCTGGGCAATGTGCATTTCCGTAGCTCCGGTCAGTGGATTCATTAAACTTACAATACTGGTTAACTTCCCAGCCCTGGGGGTAAATTTATCGATTATACCACAATACACCCCTTTGTCCGGATCCACATCATTCGAATTCGCATCCCCGTATCCGGAAAAATCCGTTTCCGAAAATCCGGGAAACTGATTTGAAAATTGTCTCAGGTTTTCTTCGGAAGGGCCAAACCAACACACAGGACCTTCCCCTTTTCTGGCATAGATTCGTTTTTCCGTTCCTTCATGAATCAGATTTATCGTATAAAGCCCGTTTTCTTCATCTACCGATTGATAATACCAGCCACTCATATCGCACACGGCTACCGAATCGTAAAAACCAAATTCCCACAGGTTTTTATCTTCCGAGAACCAGTTCCCCAGAAACGCATCAGGGACCATCGACCGGTTTGATGGATCATCTATTTCAATGTCATAAATATACCAACCGTTGCTCGTGGGTTCACCAAAATCGATCCGGCTCACTTGTGGATCGATGGGAGGAAAGTAAAGCTTATAAGACATCCCTTCAGGAGGGATGGGGATAAATCCATTTGCTTCAGGCTTCGGGGCAGTCTTTTTTGTCATAAACAACGAATCGGGTTGCCCGACAACCTGAATGAAACTTTTTGAGGCTATGCCAAAGCTCCCCGCAAGGGATGAAATATAAAATGAGACAACCGTTTCATTGCTGTTAATCTCAATTTCGGTAATTTCCAGATGACCGGCGTTTGACATGCCGTGGGCGGGCTTTTCAATGATGGTCTGTGCCTGAAGAAAAAAGACAGTACATACAAGGAGGCTGATTAACAATATTCTTTTCATGATGGATTATTTAATTGGGTTTGTACCTTTCTGATCACACTGACATTCGTTTATGCTACAAAAATTATTCCACAAATCACTGAAGAAGAGGCATAAAACTTCCATTATTTAAAGAACAAATGCATGGTTAACAAAGGTTACTTTTCTTCCGGGATAGTTATTTCCACTCTTGTTCCTTCTTCCAGGTCGATTATTTCGAGCCGGTATTTTTCGCCGTATTTTTCCCGGAGGAGATCCAGCCGCTCTTCATTCATTTTTATGCCTTTGCCATTTTTTTCTGCTTCGATTTTTCTGGCAGCTTCCCGTCCGATCCCGTTGTCTTCCAGAACTATTTTTATTCCTTCCGCTATTTTAAAAACTTCAATTTTTAATTTCCTGTCGGTATGTTTATTCTGCAAACCATGGATCACTGCATTTTCGGCAAAGGGTTGCAGCAGCATCGAAGGAACCATGGTGTTTTGGATATCGATTCCTTCATCCACAAAAACGGTATAATCAAAATCAAAACGGAGTTTTTCCAGCTTTAAATACTGTTCCGTCATTTCCAGCTCTTCAGCCAGCGCCGACTCATGTTTTTCAGAATTTTTCAGCACTTTGCGGATCAAGCCTGCAAAATCAGACAAGTAAACATGCGCCTCTTTGCCTTTGTTCTGCTGAATCAGATTTTGCACAGAATTGAGGCTGTTAAACAAAAAGTGGGGGTTCATCTGCGAACGGATGGCAGTAAGTTCCAACTCGCGGAGCCTGCGTGATTGTTGTTCCTTTCTGAACCGCTGACGAGCCCGCCACCTTCCTGTTAATAAGGTAAGGGTGATTGCCAATAATAAGAATCCTAAAACAAGTATAATAATCCGAAGTGTTGATCTGTCGATTTCTTTTTCCTGCGGACTGAGACTCGCTTCCGCTTTTTTGAAAGCCCTACCAAGCCCCTTTTCATAGCTTATAAAATTCCCCTTTTTATCAAACACCAAAAAAACATCTGGTGCTAAAAACAACTCTTTGAATGTGATGCTGTCGTTTATAAAAAACAGATGTTTTGCCACAGGTTCAGCATGAGTTGTATATTCCTTCCATTCCCTGAAATTGCTTCCTTCATTGGCTATAACGAAATTTATGTGGCTGTTTTCTTTGACATATTCTTCAATTAAAAAACGTTGCCCGTACCAACTGGTGGTAATATGAAAAACAGTAGGTTTTCCTTTAAAGTGGTGAAAGGGGGTAACATGGTTGTTTAAATCGATAAACTTTATATCCGGGACAAAGGTACCGGACTTCATTTTTTGTTGCTGTTTATGAAGGTGCTTTGCTTTTTCAACCACATCTATATCGTTGCAGTTTCTTATTATCAGCTGCAGATAACGATTGGCTGTTTCCAATGAATAGAAGGATCTATTATACGGATAATTATCGGGGAAGGAAATATCTTCATACAGTTGCGAGGCGATTTCCCTATACAGAGGCGAACCGTTTATCAGCATACGGGCATACTGTGTGACCTGTTCAATATCACGAAATCTTTTAAAACTTTCAATTCTTATCCCAAAACCCGGAAAGGTAAATCGGTTGGTAATCCGATAATGATACTCTAAATAAGAATTCATACACTTCCTCGATTCCAGCCCATACTCGTTGTATGTTGAAATAGCATCGATTTTTTCAGATTTTCTTCTGATTTCTTCACTGTCTATTTCTTCAATGTTCTCAATTTCAAAAGTACTGTAAAAATCATCCTCCGACATTCTGTTTAATGAATTCAGCAGAATGTAAATCCCGTTTTTTAAATAACTTTTTACTTCATTGCTTATAAACATTAAATCATCCCCGTCCAATGATTCTTTGTATTTCGATACTATTTTGTCAGTAAGTGTTATATATTCAAAAAGTTGATCTATGCCAATATTGCTACTAAATTTCCCCTGCCTTATCTGATCATTTAGTATATAGTTAACACCAAATAATAAATCCGTATCAAAAATCAGGGAAGGCTGATTGAAATATTTATCCTTCAACTTCAATTCATTTCTTAATTCCAGCAATAGTGAAGATTCGGCTGTACGGTCTCCGGAAAATTTTACATTCCATGGAAATTTTTCACCCGTGGCCTCAAAACCCAATGAATCACCGGGTTTGGCATACATTATAACGGTACCCGGGGCGTTATGCTTATTGTTATTTTCATTTTCAAAATAGATCAGCCCTTTTTTTGTAAAAGGGAAAGTAATTTCAAATGAGCCGTCCTTCCTTAAAAAAGTCGTAACGGTTTTCAGGTCCATGCCAAAAGGTTCTTCCAGGAAACGGATATGTACTTTATTGCTGAGTGGATTTTCAATTTTTCCTGAGAGGGTTACTGTTTCAGGTTGAATCTTTTTACATGACCGAAGTTTCAGCTGTATTTCCTGAACATTCCATCTTGCATTGTATAACAAACTGTCTGCTAAATTCTCTACAACATCCATCTTTATTGTTGAATAATCGGTAATAATTCCATTTTCTGTATTTAGCCAGTACTTTTTGTACCACCTGCCCGGCGTGAGGTTACTAAAATCCTGTTCGCCGAAACGTATAAATTTATCACCCGACTCCCTTACAATCAACTTATCATCAACAAGACAGTTGATTAGTAAGTTTTCGGAATTGATTCTTGTGTTGTGGAACCAGAGTAAAAACGAAACCAGTTCGGCATGTTTGTTAAGCTTTTCATGATTGATATAATCGATGATGTCTTGCCGGTCTTCATCGTCATACCCCTGTTCGATCAATCTGCTGTTGAATTTATTCAGCAGGGATTCCCGCCCGGCTATTGTAATTTTCCGGGAATTCAGGTTAATCAGAACTTGTATTTTGAACATACAAAAAAGAGGCTCATAAGGATTGGTGACTGAAAAAACTCTATTTTCGTGAAACCCCGGGAAAAAGTAATCCGTGATATCTGTTTTTTGGCTACTGGGATTCTCTTCCTTGTTTTCAAGGAGGGTAAGTCCCAGAATCATTTCTTCATCAGAAACAACCTCATCGACAGTTATTTTGAACCTCTTTTTTTTGAGGTCGTAAACTCTGTCTGAGCCATTTTGTAAATGAGAGAAACGTTTTTCTATTCTTTCAAAAATATATTCGTATCCTTCATTAAGCTTTAACTGAATGGTTTGTTCCTGTGCCTCACCTGAAAAAGCAATTTGTAAAAAAAGCATGGTGAGAATGAAAGCTGCCCGTTTCATGATTGTTGAAAATTGGTTTAACCAAAGTTTACATTTTTATTTAGTATATAAAAGGCCGGTTTATCAAACGGTTGAGTTGGATTAGCAAACGGGATGTAAAAAATAATGAATCCACCCTTAAAGAAGAGGGCATTAAAACCGGCAAACCAGGCTGAACGAGTGGGGGCTCAGGGCCGGAGTGAGGGTGATGTTCCGGTTGCTCCGGAAAGGATGCCAGTTTTTTAACGGCTTCACATGATACACCAGATTTGCCGATAACATCCCGATGCCGGCACCCACCAACACATCGGGCAGCCAATGGTCGTTGTTGGTTATCCGCAGCAGACCGGTAGCTGTGGCAAATACAAATCCACTGCAGGCCAGCAGCGGTTCGCTATCTTTAAACTCATGAAACAATACGGTAGCCCCGGCAAACGCAACAGCAGTATGACCCGAAGGAAAAGATAATCCGGTTCCCCGGGGCGGCTCCGTTGCGGCCAGTGATTTCAGTGAATACACCACCATAGAGGACACAAGCTGCGAAAAAAACAGGTATTTGGACTGATCAAAAACCGTGTTCGCATGCCGGAATCCCAGCAGATCGTAACCATACATCTGTGCCATGGGGACAAACCGGAAGTAGTCATCGATGCTGCAATCTGTATCCGGGAAAAAATCATGAATATCGTATTTTATCTTTCCGACATTCAACAATGAACCGGCCGTTATCAGGCTGACCGGCAGGATCTGTTTTTTCAGGAACGGCTTCTCCCGGACATTCCCCACCTGAAGCGTATCTTTGTCCGAAGCCTCCAGAGGGAACCAGGGAATCACCAGAAATATCAGAAAAATTGCTTTACCCTTCATACAGTAAACCGGTCCTGTTGTTCGTTACAAACATAGGAAGTTTAATTTACTTTTCCGGCACCTCTTTCCGTAGAAGATACCCGCAATTCCCGGTTCCGTTTTTTTTCCTTTAAAATTTACCCTTATTCTGAACCCTTCGGTTCAGCTTACGTATGATTACAACAAACACAGCCCTGTAAAAAATGAACAACCGCGAATTTGGTTTGCTTATACTGTTTTTCCTTTTTCTTCCTTTCCGGCCTGCCCCGGAAAGGCATATGATGAACCTTATGAACCAGACCGATGATTTTACCCTTCTCCGGGAAAAAATGGTAACCCGGCAACTGGAGGCACGAGGGATAACCGACAGAAGTGTGTTGCATGCTTTTAGGACGGTTGAGCGGCACCGTTTTGTCCTTCCCGAATACCAGATGCTGGCATACAGCGACCAGCCTTTGCCTATAAAAGAAGACCAGACCATTTCACAACCGTATGTCGTAGCATTCATGACGGAACAGCTTGATCTTAAAAAAAAGGATAAGGTGCTGGAGGTCGGCACCGGTTCGGGGTATCAGGCGGCCATTCTGGCACAGCTTTGCGATACGGTCTACACCATTGAAATCTTTAAAACCCTCGTACAGGATGCAAAAGAACTTTTCCGGGATCTCGGATACCACAACATATACGTTAAACAGGGGGACGGTTATCTGGGCTGGCCGGAACATGCACCCTTTGATGCCATCATTGTCACCTGTTCCCCAACCCGGATTCCTGATCCTTTGGTAGCCCAGCTTGCCGAAGGGGGAAGGCTCATTATTCCTGTCGGGAGGAAATTTGCCCAGAGCCTGGTCCTCATCCGCAAAAAAAAGGGCCGGTTAACTCAGCAAAAAGTCCTTCCGGTAAGGTTTGTCCCCATGATCAACGAGGACGGTAAAAGCTATTAACAACAAATTTTATTCTGCCCGCTTTTTACTGGGTGTCATTTTATGTTCACGCCGCATTTCAAAAATATCGGTGCTGATGGAATAATCGCCGATCAGATGCTTGCAGAAATAATCCGCTTTCAGCCAGAAAAAGTATTCGGTATGATCGCCAAAACCGTGGCGTTGCCCCGGCATGATAAAAAATTCGAACCGTTTTTTTGCCTTGATCAGGGCATTGGCCATCCGGTAGGTATTCCCCGGGTGGACATTGTTGTCCATATCGCCGGTTACCAGCAGGAGGTGGCCCCTGAGGTTTTTCGCCAGTTCGGAGTTTTTTTCAATATCATAGATAAATTTTGATTCTCCCTTATCGTCAATCTCCTCTTTCACGCCGTGGTGTTTTTCGCTCCACCACCGGTTATAGATGTTGTTTTCGTGGTTTCCAGCCGACGAAACCGCTGCTTTATAAAAATCGGGGTATTGGAGCAACGCTGCTGTTGACATAAAACCGCCCCCTGAGTGGCCTGAGATGCCCACTTTTTCAATGTCGATAAATTTATGGCGGTCCGCCAGTTGTTCCACCACATATTTTTTATCCGCAAGGCCGTAATCGCGCAGATCGTTGTAGCCATAGTTGTGGTACCATTTTGAGCGGTTCGGATGGCCGCCACGGTTTCCCAGGGTAATGATAACAAATCCCAGTTGCGCAAACCGGTCGGTACGGTCCATACGAGCCGAAAAAGCAGCATTCACAGATTCTGTCTGCGGCCCCGGATAGACATATTCAAGAATGGGGTAAAGGTTGTTCGAATCAAAATCGAAGGGTTTGTACATCACCCCGTAGAGATCGGTAATTCCATCGGCAGCTTTGGCTTTGAAAGGTTCCGGGAATTGGTAACCGGCAGCAAAAAGGTTCGTCAGATCTGCCGTTTCCAGCTCCAGAACCAGGCGTCCTTCGTTGTCCCGGATCTCCGATTTCGGAACGGTATTAACCCGTGAGTAATTGTTCACAAAAAAACGGTAAGAGTCGCTCATCTCCACCTCGTGGGTAAAATTTCCCGGATTCAGAAGTTTCAATCCCGATCCGTCGAGGTTGACCCTGTACAGGTGTTCGTAATACGGATCCTCCCCTTCCTCGCGGGCGTTGGCTGTAAAATAGAGTACCCTGTTTTTCTCATCCACCTTAACCACCTGGTTGCAATGCCAGGGGCCCTCCGTAAGGCGGTTTTTCAGGTTTCCTTCGGTATCATACAGATAAAAATGAGCCCAGCCGTCGCGTTCCGACCAGTGGATCATCTCTTTTTCATTGTTCAGCAACACCGGATTATGTATTTCCACATAGGTATTCAGCCTTTCCCCGATCAGTGTTTTTACTTCTCCGGTTTCGGTATTTGCTTCGCAAACATCTATTTTATGCAGGTCGCGGCTGGTACGGACAAAATAGAGCCTCTCCGAAGAATCAGACAACCAGAGATTGGGAACATACTCTTCGATCTGTTCCTTATGGGTATAATTTCTTCGGGCAATGGAAAGGGTCTGGTCAGTAAAAGCAGAAACATCTATTTCCTTTCCTTTCTTTTTTTCCATGTCGAAGACCCAGAGTTCTTCCTGGGGAGCTTCCTTCTCGCCCGGCATCTGGTATTTATAGGTTTCCAGATCGGGGCGTGGCTGGTTTATTGCGTTGATCACCCAGAGGGCTTTCACATGGCGGCTGTCGTCGCGTGTGAGCGCAAATTTTTTCGAATCAGGAGACCAGTAAATGTAGGCCCGTTGCCTTTTCCGGCTCTCCTTTTCAATGGTTTCCTCATCGTCGTTTTCTTTGGGTGTATACCCCCCTCCAAAAGCATAATCCTTTACGCCTTCCGTGGTTAATTGATGTTCCACAATGGTGGTATCGGGTTCGTCCTCTTCTTCCTCAAGGGCTTTCAGGAAATTTTCCTTATCCATCCAGTAGAGGTTGTAATCGCGTGCAAAAACAACATACGAACTGTCGGGCGAAATGGAAGCCCATCCGGGATGCTCTTTCTCTTCTTTCCAGTCTTCCTGTTCATACAACTCTTCAGTCTGGAGGTTGTATTCCAGGTGAAACACCTTCTTTTCCGGCTTCTCTTTTTTTGCATTGTCTGCTTTATCCCCGGTTTTTGTGGTATCGCTCTTTGCCTCCGCTTCCGTTTCTTTTTTTTCCTCATCCTGAGAACTGGTTACATCAAACTGAAAAACCGTATCTTCCTTTTTAAATTTGGGTTCGATGGGTGGCAGGTGCTGCCAGTCGTATGGATCTTTCGTGATCTGTGTCAGCATGGCCGCCATTTTATGGTTATCAAAAAGCGGCGTTTTGGATTTTTTATCCAGGTCAACCAGATAAAAAAACGAACCTTCCGAAGTTTCATATTTGTACCAGAATTTATCACCTGTCCCGAGCCAGTTCGGACGTACCGAAGTGCTGAAGACCATTCGTTCAATTTTTTCCGGCGAAAAACGTTCCGCCAGGCGATAGTTGGCTTTGGTTACCGGTTCACGCTGTGCAAAACCAGGTACCTGTATCAGCGTACCTGCCAATACAAATAAAGGCAAAAGTCGTTTTAACATAGTATTATAATTTCTAATTTTGATGCCTGAAATTAATAATTCTTTTCGATCCATGAAATTACCTCATCGGTACGAAGCTCCCGCATGCACCTGAAATGTTTTTTAGGACATTTCTCATAGCCTAATTTTGAACAGGGCCGGCATTTCAGATTTTTAACCTCCATAATTTTCGAATCCGGGTGAGGCAGATAGGGTACCATTCCAAATTCAGGGATTGTATTTCCCCAGAAAGAGAGTATTTTTTTCCGGAAGGCTGCTGCGATGTGCATCAATCCGGTATCGTTGGTGAGCACAAGCCTGGCATGTTTTATGATATCTGCCGATTCCCCGAGGGATGTTTTGCCGCATAGATTGATGATCCTCTCCGGAACCTGTGAACGCAATTTATCTCCTTCTTCCTGTTCTTTACTGCCCCCCAGCAAAAGAATGGGTTTATCCGTCATGGCACAAATCTCAGCCACTTTATCCAGGGGAAGTTTTTTGGTACCGTACGTGCCGGCAATCACAAAAGCGATATAGCCTTCCCGGAATTTCTCACTAAGAAGGTGAAAATCATACCGGCGGGCCTCAGGAATAAAAAAATCAAGGCCCTGGTTATCATGGTGTATATCAAAAACAGAAAGAGTATCCAAATAGCGATCCACGATGTGAACATCCGGCAGTTTATTGATTTTGAAATTAACAACCAACCATTTTTGAAAATTCAGTTTTTTAAATGAGAAGGCAGGAATCTGAAGCCTGTTTTTTATCTGGTTGCTCCGGATATTCTGATGCAGGTCGATAATATAATCAAACTGCTCTTTCTCCAGTTCATTGATCAACTCAGACAATTTTTCGGTAAGTGTATGAATCTTTGAAATATACGGATTTGCTTCCAGGATACATGCAAATTTCTCTTTGGTCACAAAATGAATTTCGGCCTCAGGGAGCTGTTTCTTCAAACATCTCACGACGGGCGTTGTCAGCACAATATCGCCGATGGAACTGAACCGTATAATAAGAAACTTGATCGTCAATTGCTGTACACTAAAATTCTGTTTATAAAAGTATCGATTACCAACCAGAATACAAATAAAAAATACTCAGGGCATTTGGGGATCAGGGTAAATTTAGCCTGTTACACCGATTCAACCAGCACCACTATTTTATTGTCTTTGTTTTCGATCACGCCTCCATCGACCGTAAAAAGATGCTTTTTGCCGTTTTTATCAATCACCCGGATTGTACCTTTATCCAAAGTGGAAATGATAGGGGCATGGTTTTTCAGAATTTCAAAACTGCCTTTGGTTCCGGGAAGTTGTACCCGCTTAACTTCGCCGTTAAAGATTTTTTTATCGGGTGTCAATATTTCCAGATACATTTTCAATCAGGATTAATCGCTTGCCAGTATTTTTTCTCCTTTTTCTATCGCTTGTTCAATGGTTCCTACCAGGTTAAATGCAATTTCCGGGTATTTATCCACTTCTCCGTCCATGATCATGTTAAATCCTTTGATGGTATCTTCAATGGATACGTGCTGTCCTTTCAGTCCCGTAAACTGAGATGCTACAAAGAAGGGTTGAGACAGGAAACGTTGTACCCGTCTTGCACGGTGAACCACCTGTTTGTCTTCTTCCGACAGTTCTTCCATTCCCAGGATAGCGATGATGTCCTGGAGTTCTTTATACCGTTGTAATAGATTGATAACCCTTTGTGCACAGTTGTAGTGTTCTTCGCCCACGATTTCCGGGGTGAGGATCCTGGAACTTGATTCGAGGGGGTCAACCGCCGGATAGATTCCCAGTTCTGAGATTTTGCGGCTCAGCACAGTGGTTGCATCCAGGTGGGCAAACGTAGTAGCCGGAGCAGGGTCTGTCAGGTCATCGGCAGGAACATAAACAGCCTGTACGGATGTTATTGAACCGCGTTTTGTGGAAGTGATCCGCTCCTGCATAATCCCCATTTCAGTAGCAAGTGTTGGCTGATACCCCACTGCTGAGGGCATACGCCCCAGAAGGGCTGACACTTCGGAGCCTGCCTGGGTGAAACGAAATACATTATCAATAAAAAACAGAATATCGCGTCCTCCACCTGCGCTTCCGTCGCCATCGCGCAGGCTTTCAGCGATGGTCAATCCCGAGAGGGCTACCCTGGCACGTGCACCGGGAGGTTCATTCATCTGGCCAAAAACAAGCGCCAGTTTTGATTTTTTTAACGCTTCCGGATCTACCTTGGAAAGATCCCAATTTCCTTTGTTTTTGGATTCTTTGAATTTCTTACCGTAATCCACAATATCCGCATCGATCATTTCCCTTAAAAGGTCATTTCCTTCCCTGGTTCGTTCCCCTACACCGGCAAATACCGATAATCCCTTATGACCCAAAGCAATATTATTGATCAGTTCCTGAATGAGAACTGTTTTGCCCACACCGGCTCCTCCGAATAATCCAATTTTACCTCCTTTGGCATAGGGTTCAATCAAATCAATTACTTTAATTCCTGTGTGCAGTACTTCCGTCTCCGTTACAAGATCTTCAAATTTAGGTCCTTCGTTGTGAATGTTTAACCCATCCTTGGGCAGACTTTCCAACCCGTCGACAGGATCCCCGGTGACATTTATCAACCGTCCCAGTACCGCTTCTCCTTTAGGCATTACAATAGGGCTACCCAAAGCGAATGCTTTCATTCCACGCCTCAACCCATCGGTTGTATCCATGGCTATACACCGGATGGTATTCTCACCAATATGCTGCTGGCACTCCACAATGAGCTTCGCCCCGTTGCCATGGTCTATTTCCAGTGCATCATAAATGGAAGGCAGATCGGTCCCTTCCTGATTAAAGATCACATCAACCACAGGGCCTATTACCTGCAATACTTTTCCAATAGTCTGAGCCATCTGTATTCGATTTTATTTGATTCCCGGAGAATCTTCATCCATTTAACCTGTTTGTGAAAGAAAGGAGCTGTTGTGTCAGTCAGAATCTTTCTCCCCACAAATTTACTATTGTTTTACGTTTCCACAACAATTTACCCTGTTTTACTTCCATCAGGTAGAACGATGCAACATGGTACGTATAAGCTGCTTAAGCTGAACCTTTTTTGATTCAGCCACAGAAACAGAAGCAAGGGATGTATATACCTTACTGAAATAAAATTCGGTTTGTTTCTTTATCAGATCTTTAATTCCCAGTTCTGTGTATATTGATTTTATGATTTCAATCTTTCTCTCCGGATCAAATTCTTTTTTGTCGATCCAGAAGATCAGTTCCTTCTTCTGTTTCGGATTTGCCAGCTCCAGGGCTTTTACCAGCAAAAAGGTTTTTTTGTTGGTAAGGATATCACCGCCTATTTTTTTCCCGAATACGGTTTCCTTGCCAAAGGTATCCAGGAGGTCATCCTGTAACTGAAAAGCCATCCCGAGGTTCATCCCGAGGTTGTATAAAGCGGTCATTTCCTGATCACCGGCCCCTGCAATCAAGGATCCGGATTTTAAACTGCAGGCCAGCAAAACAGCCGTTTTTAACCGGATCATTTCCAGGTATTCATGCTCGGAAACATCGAAACGGTCTTCAAAATCCAGGTCATATTGTTGTCCTTCACATACTGCTATGGCGGTATCGGTAAAAAGTTCCAGCAACGGCTGCAGATAAGTCGATTCGCATTTTAGTAAATATTTAAACGATATAAAAGACATCACATCGCCCGATAAAATAGCAGCATTCTCCCCGAACTTTTTGTGAACAGCCGGTTCGTTTCTTCGGATCTCGGCTTTGTCCATTATATCGTCATGAAGCAGGGTGAAATTGTGAAAAATTTCGATAGCCAATGCCACAGGAAGAGCCTTCACAACCTTCTCGTTAAAAAGGTTATAACTTAACAAAACCAGTGTGGAACGAAGTTTTTTCCCTTTTTGTCCCAGAATATAATTTGCCGGCAAATATAAATTTTCCGGTTGCCTGTCCATCCATTCTTTCAGTTCCTTTTCAAACGCTGAATTAATCAGTTCCTGTATTTCCGTCAGTGGGTATATAGGGTACTTATTCATGGGATTTGTTTTCAATTGTCAACTTTTCGTATTCAATGTCTTCTTCTTCATCGTAAATAGGAAGCAGGGGTTCTTCAAAGGCTTTTGTCGTGGTAATACGATCCAGTCCGGTCAGTAAGGAGGGCAATAGAAAAAGATTTGAAGTGGCAGCCACCAGAAGAGTAAGGGATACCAGGATCCCCATTGCTACGGTACCGCCAAAACTGGAAATACTGAATATTCCAAAACAAAAAAACAGAACCACTGAGGTATAGAACATGCTGACACCGGTTTCGCGTAAAGCCAGGACTACAGATTGCCGAATATCCCAGTTCGTCACTTTCAGTTCCTGACGGTACTTGGCCAGGAAGTGAATGGTGTTATCCACAGAAATTCCAAATGCAATGCTAAAAACCAAAATAGTAGAAGCTTTTATCGGTATCGCAGCATATCCCATCACAGCTGCCGTAAAAATTAAGGGTAAAACATTGGGTATTAAAGACATTAGTACCATCCGCCACGATGAAAACATGACCGCCATAAAGGTGGAGATCAGCAGAATTGCCAGCCCCAGGCTGGTAAAAAGGCTCCTGAGCAGGTATTCAGTACCCTTAAAATGAGTTACGCTCGAACCGGTAACAACCACATCATACCTCTCTTTGGGAAAAACAGAGTCGATCTTCGCACGGAACCGGTCATAAAAACGCTCCATCTCTTTGGTCCCGATATCTTTCATCCTGAAACTAACCCGGGTAATTTGCTGTGTGCTGTCAATAAACGAGTGCAACAGATCCATATTATCCACTCCGTTGGAAGCGTATGAAAAAATAAAATCCTTTTCCCGGTTGTTGGGCAACCGGTAATAGGCCTCATTCCCGTTATAAAAAGCCTGCTTGGAAAATTTCAGAAGGTTAAGCATAGATAACGGTTGCGAAAGTTCTTCCACTTCCGAAAGTTCAGTTTCCAGTCTGTCAATCCGTTGAAATGTGCTTTGCTGCATCACTCCTTTGGGTCTTTTGGTATCAATAATTATCTCAAGCGGTAACAATCCGTCAAAATTCCTTTCAAAAAATTTCAGGTCTTTGTAAATGGGATCGCTTTCCGGAATATCATCCACCATAAAACCTGAACTTTTTATCAGGGTTACCCCCCAGATGCCTGCACCCAGAATCACTAAAGATACAATATATACTGCTTTCCGGTGATTGCGTGTTACCCCGATAATGAATTCAATAATCCCTGAGATCAAGGTATTTTTCAGATGTTTTACATGCCTGGAGGAAGGAGGTTCAATCAGACTGAAAACAATGGGAATAAACAAAAGGGAAAGAATAAACAAACTCATGATACTGAGGGAGGCTATAATCCCAAACTGACGGAGTATATCACTTTTTACGATAATAAAAGTTGCAAAGCCGGCAGCTGTTGTCAGGTTGGTAAGGAATGTTGCGTTTCCGATTTTGATAATGACCCGTTGCAGGGCTTTTATTTTATTGCCGTGGCTTATATACTCCTGATGAAACTTATTAAGCATATAAATGCTGTTGGGAATTCCGATAACGATCAGCAGAGGAGGGATCATTCCCGTTAACAAGGTGATCTTAAAACCAAACAAAGTCAACAAGCCCAGGCTCCAGATGACACCGGTAAGAACAATAATAACCGGGAAAAAAACCGCCTTAAAAGAACGGAAGAACAGAAACAATACCACAATACATATACCCAGAGCCAAAAAACTGAACATATAGATCTCTTTCCTGATTTGCATGGAATTAACGACCCGGATATAGGGCAACCCGGAATAGTGTAGTTTTGTACCGGTATCCTCCTCAAATTGTTTGCATACCCCCTGAATCAACCGGATCAGTTGCTCCCGTTTTTTGGATGCCATTTTATCTTTATTAACCGTAATGGCAAGCAAATAGGCATCGGACTGATCGTTATACAGAATCTTTTTGTAAAAAGGGAGGGTTCTAAATTTCTCCGCCAGGCTGTCCAGTTGCTCCTGGTCCTGAATCTCCAAAGGAAAAATCCTTTTTATTTCAAATTTTCTCTCTTCGGTGTTTTTATTAAGATTGTAACTGTTTGACACAGAAATCAGATTCTCCACTCCTTCAATCTCTGATAATTTTCTGCAGAGCAGCTCCCATCTGTTGAAATGGATCATTTTAAAAAAATCTTCATCCTGGACAGCCACCACGATCAGGTTCCCTTCTTCACCAAAAAGAGATACAAATTTCTCATAATCTTTAAAGGCAGGATCTTTTTGGGGAAGCAACTGGGCATATTCATACGACATCTCCACCCGGGTAGCGTGAAAACCCATGAAGACAGTTATTCCTGCCAATAAAGTAAAAAGGAGTATTTTGTTCTTCAGGATAAAACGGGATACCCTTATCCACATAATGAGCTAATATCAAAATTAATAGCGCGAAAATACACAAATTCCTCTATTAACTGCAAAAAACACCGATTATATCTTTCTGAGATTCACAAAACTGTAACAAGGGGTATTGCAAGGAAATCTCCTGAGAAGTACAGGCCGTAATCCCTAACAAGGCGGGATTTAAGGTTTCTGGATTTCCTTTACACTTTCCCGGACAAATTCCCGGGTGTAAAAATCTGTGTCGACCACTTCTCCATTCCATAGGATGATATCCAGATCGATCGTTCGGGGGCCATACTTCGGGGCCTGGCGGTCGCGTCCCAGTTTGTTTTCAATATCGGTCAGAACAGTTTTCAACTCCTCCTGAACCATGGTTGTTTTAATTTTAACGGCTCCGTTGGTAAATTCCGGCTGGCTTTTGATTCCTATAGGCTGGGTTTTCCGAAAGGAGGAAATAGTTGAGATGTTAACTTTTTGCGCCAGAAGTTTCAACATGCCCTGAATATTCTTTGCAGCATCAATGTTCGAACCAATTCCGATAATGGCTGTATTTATAGTGCTCTCCCCTGTTTCAGAAACCTCTCTTTTCGCCTCTTTCGGATGGTTTCTTTTTTTGTAACTACCCGATTTTTTTTGTGCATTCATTGTATCCGGAACTGTTTTTAAACTTCCTACCCCCAATGATGTGATCAACCCTGCCTTTATCTTTGAGCCTCCATTTCCATCGAAACCGATTCAGCAAAACGCAGGGCTTGGGGCTTATCAACCTCAACTTTTGCCCGGCTAACCCGTTCATCCTGCATGATAAGCTCAAGAATTTTATGGGTCAACACTTCAAGCAGTTTAAACCTTCCCTCCTGAACCAAAGCGATCACCTTCTTGGTGATGTCTTTATAATTATAAATGTCCTGTGGGTTATCCTGTTCCAATGTTTTCTCTGGTACTTCCGTTTCAATTGTAAGGTTAATAATCACATCCTGTTTGTTTGTCAGCTCTTCCGGATTAAAGCCTATGTAGGTTCTGACCAGCAGATTTTTTATATGTATAATTGCCATTTCTGATTGGAATACGTTAATTACTAAAATATCGTTACAAAACAACAACCTATAAGCCCCTCCCCGAAATGCCAGGCTGTTACGAGCGAAAGGCAGGAACAAGGATGCTTAAATTTGATGCTCGTTTCATTTTGTTATAATGGGTTATTCACTGTCATACTTTTTTTCTCCCTACATTCTCCCCTCCATCAGCAAACAGCAGTTGACCTGTAAGGTGTTCGTTTTTAAGAATATAATCCACGCTGAGCAATATTGGTTTTACCCCTCCCGGTTTCTGCATCGGTATCCTGGCAGCCAGTTTTTGAAGGTAGGCTTCATCTTTATCGGCCGGGGCCAGTGTGACGCCCGGGGCAATAGCGTTCACCCGGATAGCAGGTGCAAACTCCAGAGCAGCCATTTTGGTCAGTTCCCACAAGGCTTTTTTTGATAAGGAATACGTAGCATAATCCGATTCGTTGTTCGTTATCCGGGTATCCACAAGATTGATAATATTCCCTTCCCCGCAATATTTTTGAAAATCACGCATCAGGAGAAACGGAGCTTTCAGATTTACATGCATATGCAAATCCAGCAACCTGACTTCTGTTTCATGAATCGAACCCCGATTAAATACAGAGGCATTGTTGACCAGTAATCCGGGCTTCTCATGCTGTTGGATCAAATGGGGGAAAAAACCCTCCACTTCGTCCGCATTAGCCAGATTTGCTTTTAAAGACCCGAATTTCTGATCCGGATATTTTTGTTTCAGTAACGAGACCAATTCCTCTGCAGGCCTTTCGGAAGAATTGTAATGAACAATGATATTCCACCCTTTGGAAGCCAGGTGTTCTGCCAGAACCTTCCCAATTCGTCTGGAAGCCCCTGTTATGATCGCTGTTTTATTCATCTGCATAGAATTTATTTAAATCCTGGGTAACAACTCCTACTCAGGAGCAATGTTTTGACAGACTGCATCAGGCCCATGGGACTTGTTCCGTACTGAGTGCCCCCGAAACCGGGACCCGTTTCAAGGATAAAAGATAGCCATTTTATTTAACCCATAAAACAGCATGCCGGAGTTATTGTTCAGGAAAGATCATCCCATTTCTCCCGGATTGTTCTTTTGGGAGCAGGTGCAGAAAGGTTACCTGTAAGTCATCAGTTTGCTCAGGTATTTTCCAATGATATCAAATTCAAGGTTCACGAGGGTTCCTTCTTTAAAGGCATGGAAATTTGTTACTTCGTAAGTATAGGGGATGATAGCCACCTGGAAGGAGTTTTCATTTGCATGGACTACGGTCAGGCTGACTCCGTTGACGGTTACAGATCCTTTTTCGACCGTCATGTATCCTTGCCTGGCCTTTTCCCGGTCAAAGTCATATTCGAACGTATAGTACCAGCTTCCCTCGGCTTCTTCGACTTTTTTACATACGGCTGTCTGGTCAACATGCCCCTGAACAATATGCCCGTCGAGGCGCCCGTTCATTTTCATGCTTCGTTCAAGGTTCACTTTGCTGCCAACCTCCAGTTGTCCAAGATTCGATCGCAAAAGGGTTTCTTTGATTGCTGTCACTTTATAGGTCCCTTTGTGTTGGTCGACATCCACAACGGTCAGGCATACCCCATTGTGAGAAAGGCTCTGATCAACAGTTAGTTCATGAGCAAATGAACAGGTTAGGGTAAAATGTACATTTCCCCGTTCTTTTTCAATGGCAGTTACCGTACCGTATTCTTCAACTATTCCGGAAAACATCTCTATCGATTTATTATTTAACATGGAAAGGATCCATTCTGTCTATTTCACGCTCCATTCCGAGCCCTCTTTTGTATCCTTTACTTCTATTCCAAGGGAATTTAAATGATCCCTGATTGTATCAGCCGTAGGCCAGTCTTTATTTTCTTTGGCCTTCATCCGCAGGGTTAGCAGAAGATCCACCAATTCTTTCAGCAGGGAATCATCGGTTTGTCTGGAATCCTTTTCTTCCTTTAATCCAAGTATATCAAACACCACGGTTTTAAAAAAGGAGGTAAATTTTTTCTTTTCAGAGGCTGAAATTTTTTCTTTGCCTTCTTTAAGGGCGTTGATGATCTTCACCCCTTCGAAGAGATAGGCAATCGCTATCGGGCTGTTCAGGTCGTCATTCAGGGCGGCAAAACATTTTTCTTTCAGCGGAGAGATATCGACTGTCGGATTATCAAAAACCGGAAGGCTTTCAATCGTCTTAAGGGCATTCATTAACCGGTTCAGTCCCTTCTCAGAGGCCTGGAGTGCTTCGTTTGAAAAATCCAGGGTGCTCCGGTAATGAGCCTGAAGGATAAAAAACCGGATGGTCATAGGCGAATAAGGCTTTTCAAGCAGTTCATGGTTGCCTGAGAACAATTCATCCAGGGTGATAAAGTTCCCCAGCGAACGTGCCATCTTCTGACCGCCGATTGTAATCATGTTGTTATGCATCCAGTAGCGGACTGATTCCTTGCCCAGGGCTGCCGTTGACTGAGCAATTTCACACTCATGATGGGGGAAAATCAGATCCATTCCTCCCCCGTGAATATCAAATTGTTCCCCCAGGTATTTGGTGCTCATAGCGGAACATTCGAGATGCCAGCCAGGGAATCCCTCACTCCACGCTGAAGGCCAATGCATAAGATGCTCCGGGGATGCTTTTTTCCAAAGGGCAAAGTCATAGGGATTCTTTTTCTGTGACTGCCCCTCCAGTTGCCTGGTTTGGGTTTTCAGGCTCTCCAGGTCCCTGCCGGAAAGCTTTCCATAAAAATAATCCGTATGGTATTTATCCACATCAAAATAAACAGATCCTTCCGATTCATAGGCATATCCGTTTTTCAGGATCTTTTCAATCAGCTGCTGTTGTTCAATAATGTGCCCTGATGCCCTCGGTTCAATGCTGGGGGGTAATACATTCAGTTCATTCATATTGCGATGGAAGGTCTCCATATACTTCTGAACGACTTCCATGGGTTCCAGTTTTTCCAGTTTTGCTTTTTTCTGGATCCGGTCTTCGCCGGTGGCATCTTCCAGATGACCCACATCGGTAATATTCCGGACATACCTGACAGCAAAACCTTTATGCAATAAAAAACGAAATAAAAGATCGAAGGTAATTGCAGGACGTGCATGGCCAAGGTGGGTATTGCTGTAAACCGTAGGCCCGCAGACATACATGCCAACTTTCCCTTTAATCAGGGGAGTAAAAACTTCCTTTTCGCGGGATAATGTATTATATATTGCCAAATTCTGATCCACACGCTTCAACTGTTTTTTTCTGAAAACAAAGGTAAAATAAAATAAAGAAATCAGATTTCCCGGCCGGGATTTTCTGTAAAATCCGGTTCCTGAACCATTTCTTCTTTGGTTTCCTCTTTGCTTTTAAGTGGCTTGTTGAACTGTTTCCGGTAAAAAATCAAAACAGAGAAAATCCCAATGGTAATGGCTGAATCGGCCAGGTTAAAAACCGGTCTGAAAAAGATAAAGGGATCCCCTCCCAGGAACGGAAACCACTTCGGATAAGAACCCTGAATGATGGGGAAATAGAACATATCGACCACTTTCCCATGGAGAAAACCTGCATAGCCACCCCCCTCAGGCAGAAAGGCTGCAACCTTTCCATAGCTGCTGTGTTCAAAGATCAATCCGTAAAAGGCACTATCAAGGATATTGCCCACAGCACCGGCAAAAATTAACGCAATGCTGGCAATAAATCCCATCGGAAAATTTCTCTTTGAAAGATTCAACAGGTACCAGCCTATAGCAACAACAGCAGCAATCCGGAAAAGACTCAGAAAAATTTTTCCATAGGTTCCGGCGAATTCAAAACCAAATGCCATTCCGTTATTTTCAACAAAAAGAATCCGAAACCAGTTCCCAAGAATTCTAATCTCCTCGTGAAGAGACATATGAGTTTTAATCCAGATCTTGAGTATCTGATCGGCAATCAGTACGAAAACAATGATAAGAACAGCTTTTTTCCTCTTTGAAAGATTCATTCTGTACGATTTGGGAAACCCACCCCTTACCCGTGTCTAAATAACCTATTGGTAAACCCCTGCAAGGGATGTATTGCCTGTTGTTAAGGAAACCGTTGGTTTAATTTTTCCCCTTCTTCGCATCAATAGACAGGGTAGCATGCGGAACCGCACGGAGTCGTTCCCTGGAAATCAATTTTCCTGTTTCACGACAAATTCCATACGTTTTATTTTCAATCCGTACCAGCGCAGCCTGCAAATGCTGGATAAACTTCAGTTGTCTCTGAGCCAGTTTTCCGGCTTCTTCCTTTGATAACGTTGCTGCCCCTTCCTCGAGTACTTTGAAGGTTGGTGAAGTATCCTGTGTATCGTTCCCGTCACTATGGGTAATGGAATTCCGGTACATGGCATAATCTTCCTGAGCTTTGGCGAGTTTGGCAAGTATGATCGTTTTAAACTCAGCCAGCTCCTCATCCGAATATCTTTTCTTTTCACTCATAACCCAACATTTTTTTATACGGATTCATTCCCGCATCTAAATTTAGTACTTATTTATATTTCTCAATCTTTATCCAAGTAACAACATCTGCCTCTACTTCTACCTCCCGGGCTTCAGTACGAACTAAATGATCCATAAGTTTCAGCTCGGCAGCAAGGGTCTGGTCGCATATATATTTTTTAAAGTTTATGACGGCATCATTGATGGCATCATTTTTCCGGATCTGAAGGCGGATTCTGTCGGTAACCGAAAAATTACTCTCCTTCCGGATATTTTGAATTTTATTGATTAATTCCCGTGCTATTCCCTCCTGTTTCAATTGTTCTGTAATGTGAATATCAAGAGCGATGGTCAGGTTTCCATCCGTAGCAACTGTCCAGCCCGGAATATCCTCCGTTGTAACCTCAACATCATCCATGGATATTTCAATTGTTTCATCTCCTGCCTGAATTTTTCTGAACCCCTTTTCCTCCAGTTCCGAAATATCCTGTTGGGTAAATTTCCCTATTTCAGCGGTTATGGTCTTCATTAATTTTCCATACCGGGGACCCAATTTTTTAAAATCCGGTTTAACCTTCTTTTTGATGATTCCGGTTGTATCGTGCAGATATTCTACGCTTTTAACATTTACCTCAGCCAGTATAACATCTTTCACCGCATCAAACTGTTCTTTAAACCGATCTTCTAAAATGGGCACCATAATTTTTGACAGCGGTTGTCTTACTTTGAGTTTTTCTTTTCTGCGAAGAGCCAGGATCATGGAGGAAGCTTTCTGAGCCAATGCCATTTTCTCTTCAAGGTTTTTATCGATCAGGTCTTCTGAATATTCAGGAAAATCAGCCAGGTGTACGCTTTGTTTTTTTTCTTTTCCTGTGATACGGTTCAGATCGGAAAATATCAGGTCTGCGTAAAAAGGGGCTATAGGAGCCATCAGTTTTGCTATGGTAACCAGGCAGGTATGCAAGGTCTGATAGGCTGATATTTTATCCTTGTCGTAATCGCCTCCCCAGTAACGTTTCCGGCTCAGGCGCACAAACCAGTTGCTCAGGTTTTCCGTTACAAAATCAGCAATGGCCCTGCCTGCACGGGTAGGTTCATAGTTTTCATAACTCGCATGGACTTCTTTAATCAATGTATGCAATTGAGAGATGACCCAACGGTCCAGTTCCGGCCTTTCAGCAACCGGTATTTCCTCTTCTTCATAAGTAAAGGTATCGATGTTGGCATACAAAGCAAAGAAATTGTACGTATTGTACAGGGTCCCGAAGAATTTTCGTTTTACCTCTTCCACCCCTTCGATATCAAACTTCAGGTTATCCCATGGCTGGGCGTTGGTGATCAGATACCAGCGCAACGGATCAGAACCATATTTTTCAATCGTATCAAACGGATCAATGGCATTGCCCAGCCGCTTTGACATTTTATTTCCTTTCTTATCGAGGATTAAGCCGTTGGCTATGATATTTTTAAAGGAAACGGATTCGCTAACCATAGTAGCAATGGCATGCAGGGTAAAAAACCAACCCCGGGTCTGGTCCACGCCTTCTGCAATAAAATCGGCCGGAAAAACCTGGTTAAACGTATCCTTTGATTCAAACGGGTAATGAACCTGAGCATAAGGCATGGATCCGGAATCGAACCATACATCGATCAGGTCGGGTTCCCTGAACATTTTTTCCCCGGAAGGCGAAACCAGTACCACACTATCGATATAGGGTTTGTGAAGGTCCAGGAGCTCATAGTTCTTTCCGGAGTTGTTCCCGGGTTCGAATCCCTCATACGGATTGATTTCCATAAAACCAGCTGCTAAGGATTTGCGGATCTCTGCCATCAGTTCTTCTGCAGAACCAATACAGATCTCTTCGGAACCATCTTCCGTTCTCCATATCGGGAGCGGGGTTCCCCAGAAACGGGAACGGCTGAGGTTCCAGTCAACCAGATTCTCCAGCCAGTTTCCAAATCGGCCGGACCCCGTGGAGGAAGGTTTCCAGTTAATGGTGTGGTTCAAAGCAACCAGTTTATCTTTTACCGCAGTCGTTTTTATAAACCATGAATCGAGAGGATAATAGAGTACCGGTTTGTCGGTTCTCCAGCAATGCGGATATGTATGGGTATGTTTTTCAATTTTAAATGCTCTGTTCTCTATTTTGAGCATAACCGCAAGATCCACATCGATGGTATCTTCATTTTCTGTAAGGTTTACATCGTACGCATTTTTTACATACCTGCCGGCAAAAGGCTTGTATTTTTCAACATTCACATTTTTGCTGACAAAGGCTTCCGCCATATTTTCTATTTTGAAGAACCGGCCTTTTTTATCGACCAGGGGTTGGAATCTGCCCTCCTGATCCAGGATTAACAAGGGAGCAATATCGTTTTGCCTGCCCACTTTGTCGTCATCGGCACCAAACGTTGGCGCAATATGCACAATGCCGGTACCCTCCTCGGTCGTTACAAAGTCACCGCTAATTACCTCAAATGCTTTTCCTTCGGGCTTAACCCAATCGATAAGCTGCTCATATTGTACGCCTTCAAGTTCATTTCCCCTATATTCTCCTATCACCTTAAAGGGTAATTTTTTATCTCCGGGTTTATAGGAATCAAAATCCTGTTCCCCGTCTGTACCATGAAAATAGGTGTTCAGCAGCTCTTTTCCCAGGATCAGAACAATCGGTTTCCCGGTGTAGGGGTTGTATGTTTTTACTTTTACATACTGTATAGAAGGGCCCACACATAAGGCCGTATTGGAAGGTAAGGTCCACGGAGTGGTTGTCCAGGCCATAAAGAAAAGTTCGCTGTCCACGTTCTCAAACAGAAATTCCGATCGTTCGTTCCGGATCACTTTGAACTGGGCAACGACAGTGGTATCCTGAACATCCCTGTAACATCCGGGCTGGTTCAGTTCATGTGAACTCAGGCCGGTTCCCGCTGCCGGTGAATAGGGCTGAATCGTATATCCTTTGTACATCAACCCTTTGTCATAAATCTGCTTTAACAACCACCATACCGATTCGATATACCGGCTGTCGTAGGTAATGTACGGATCATCCATGTTAATCCAATACCCCATAATACGGGTCAGCTCCTCCCACTCGCGGGTGTATTTCATAACCTCGGTACGACAGGCTTTGTTGTACGCTTCGACCGAAATTTTTTCTCCTATATCTTCTTTGGTAATATTCAGGGATTTTTCCACACTAAGCTCAACAGGAAGTCCATGCGTATCCCATCCTGCTTTCCGGTGTACGCGAAATCCCTTCATGGTTTTGTACCGGCAGAATATGTCTTTGATGGTCCGGGACATCACATGGTGAATGCCCGGTATGCCATTGGCTGAAGGAGGCCCTTCATAGAATACAAATTTCTTATGCCCTTCACGCGATGCAATGCTTTTGTGGAAAGTATCATCCTCCTCCCACCGTTTTAAAACCTCCTTGTTGATCGCAGAAAGATTTAATTGTTTGTATTCCTGAAACGTATTGTTCATTCTGATCCCGTTGAAAACCTTATTTTAAAAAATGTACAAATATAGGAATTTTTTTAAGGAAGGAGATCTTACGATTCATTACGAATTCCATGGGGAATTCCAGGCAATCGGGTTAAAAAAAAGAACAGGGTTTTTCTTCTTCAGAACAGCCGCATTCTTATTTTTCGGTTCCGAACCGATACACACAAACCGAATAATATTCGTCTCCCGGATTAAGAAGGGTTGAAGGGAAATTCTCCTGGTTCGGACTGTTTGGGAAATGCTGTGTTTCAAGACAAAAAGCATCCCTGAAACGATACGGATTTCCGGACTTTCCTGTTTCTGAACCGTTGAGAAAATTCCCGCTGTAGAACTGAATCCCCGGCTCATTGGTATATACTTCCAATACCCTTCCGGACTGGGGTTCGACTACTTTTGCGGCAAAATCCAGATCCTCGTCCGTTTGATTGATCACATAATTATGATCGTAACCCTTTCCAAATGCAAGCTGTTCAAAATCATCATTGATTCGTTCCCCAATCGCTGTAAGCTCTCTAAAATCCAATGGTGTATCCTCCACGGGATCAAGGGTTCCCAGGGGAATCAAACCCGAATCAACCGGGGTATAAAAATCCGCATTGATCTGCATCAGATGGTCGGTAATGGTTCCATTGCCTTCGCCTTTCAGATTAAAAAAGGAATGGGAGGTAAGATTTACCGGTGTAGGTTTATCCGTTGTAGCCCAATATTCTATATTTAATTCATTGGCATCGGTTAAGCGATATTGAACCCTGACTTCCAGATTTCCCGGATAACCTTCTTCCATATCAGGCGACATATAGGTAAGAACCAGCGTCTGGCTGTCGGGTTGTTCTGCATTCCAGACTACTTCATTAAATCCTTTGATTCCTCCGTGCAGATGATTGTTTCCGTCATTTGCAGCCAGGGTATAGGTTGCTCCGTTTAGTTGAAACCGGGCATTCCCGATCCGGTTCCCGTAACGGCCAATCAAGGCCCCAAAATATTCTTCCCCCGAGTTAAAATACGCTTCAATGGTATTATACCCCAACACAATATCTGCCAGATCCCCGTTATTATCAGGAACCCAAAGACTCACGATCTTCCCACCGAAATTGGTGATCTGTGTAACCAGGCCGTTCGCATTTTTCAGGGTATACAGGCCTATGGATTTGCCATCTGCTTCCGTCTCGAAATTATCTCCGGGAATAAGTTCCATGTCAGCTTCTCTTTGCATACAGGAAGCAGTTGCAAAAAAAAGGAGGATAAGTAACCAGGTTTTCACTTGCATAGTTTTTAAATTTTGTGCCTTTACGCCCAAATATAACAAAATGATTCAAATCCTGCTTTCTTTTTCAGGTATTAAATACTGAATACAAGGATCAATGTACCGAACGAATACCAGGGCCCTGCGGGGTACACCAAAAAAAAGGCAGCTTTTGCAAGCTGCCTCAAAGCCATGAAAACAATTAAACAATGTTCAGAAAACAGAAAACTAGAAACAATCAAATAGTTAAAATATCTTTTTCCTTAGCATCCACTAAGATATTAATTTTTTTCACAAAATCATCGGTTAATTCCTGAACTTTTGCTTCGGAATCTTTTTCGAAATCTTCAGACAATCCTTCTTTTTGTAATTTTCGCAGATTGTCATTAGCTTCTTTTCTTGCGTTACGTATGCTCACGCGGGCTGCTTCGCCCTCTTTATGAACCTGTTTAACAAGATCTTTCCGTCTTTCTTCGGTCAGAACAGGAATGTTAATCCGGATAATTTCCCCGTTATTCTCGGGATTGAAACCCAGGTTGGCAGCCAGGATGGCTTTTTCAATATCAGGTATTATTTTTTTCTCCCAGGGTTGAATCGCCAGGGTACGAGGATCCGGGGTACTTACATTGGACACCTGGTTTAACGGAGTCATTGTCCCATAATATTCAACCAGAATGCCTTCTAACATGGCCGGAGAAGCGATACCGGCCCTGATATGTACCAGTTCTTTTTCAAGATGTTCAATGGCAGCATTCATCTGCTCTTTGCATTGTTCTATTACAAAATCGGCTTCTTCCTGCATAGGTTTCTACTCCTTATCAACCAGAAACAGTTCAAATATATAGGATTTTTTCAAAAACATGAAAATTTTTATTAAAATTCCTTATAGAGAAAGAAATTGTGTTAGAATGACACAAGGGAACCGATTTTTTCTCCTTTCACTGCTTTTGCAAGATTTCCCGGTTTATCCATGTTGAACACAAGGACGGACATATGTTGTTCCAAACAGAGTGTTGTGGCAGTGAGGTCCATGATCCTGAGGTTCTGTTTATACATTTCTTTGAATGTAAGGGTTTCTATCTTCCGTGCTTCGGGATGAATCTCCGGATCAGCTGTATAGATCCCGTCGACACGGGTGCCTTTCATCATAATGTCGGCCTTGATTTCAACCGCCCTCAGGGCACTTGCTGTATCGGTTGTAAAGTAGGGATTTCCCGTTCCCCCGGCCATAATAACCACTTCGCCCTTTCCCAGTGCTTCCAGGGCTTTTTCTTTCGCATAGAACCTTCCAACCGGTTCCATGCGGATTGCGGTAAAGACCTCTGATTTTACGCCCGCCTCTTTCAGGGCAGAATCCAAAGCAAGGCTGTTTATTACCGTTGCAAGCATACCCATCTGATCCCCTTTCACACGGTCAAAACCTTTGGCTGCCCCACTCAGACCCCGGAAAATATTGCCTCCGCCAATAACGACCCCTACCTGTACCCCCATATCCGCTACCGATCGTATCTGCCCTGCATATTCGGTCAGTCGTTTTATATCAATGCCCTGCTGATGAGGACCAGCCAGTGACTCGCCACTTAATTTCAGAAGTATACGTTTGTATTTTGCCATCTTAACAGACACCTTATCATTGACCGGTACGAAGTTAATCAAATAGACCGTTCCCCGGTCAGGAGTCAGATAAAAAAAAGCCTGGAAAAAAATCCAGGCCACAATCCGTATGCTAAAAGCATGTTATGTATTCAATGTATAACGGTCAAATACCGTTACCTTAAGGTCTTTGTCGTTCTGTGCAAGAAATTCTCTGACAGAGATCTTCCCGTCTTTCACATAGGTTTGATTCAAAAGGGTTGATTCTTTGAACCACTTATTCAAAGATCCCTGGGCAATTTTATCCAGCATGGATTCAGGTTTTCCTTCCTGGCGGTATTTTTCCCTGGCAATCTCCAGTTCCTTTTCGATCAGATCAGCCGGAACCGAGTCTTTGTCAATGCTTACGGGATCCATTGCGGCAATCTGCATGGCTATATCTTTGGCAACCTGCACATCGACTTCCGGTTTGTTAAACCCAACCACTGTGGCAAGCTTATTCCCGGGATGTATATAGGCTGTAACCCGATCCGCTTCTATTCTTCGGAAATAGGAAAGCTCCAGTTTTTCACCAATGACACCGGTTTGTTCCGTTACCTGTTCAGCGATGGTACGTCCGTCAAGAAGCAGTTTGTCCACCTCACCCTGATTGGTTGCCTTTCCGGCGAGGGCCAGATCAAGGATCTTTTCAGCAAATGCGATAAAGTTTTCATTTTTCGCTACAAAATCAGTTTCACAATTGAGGACCAGAATGCCTCCGGACTGTTTGTCATCCGTAACTTTAGCCAGGACTACCCCTTCAGAGGCTTCCCTGTCGGAACGCTTATCTGCGACCAGTTTTCCCTTTTCACGGATTATCTGTACTGCCTTTTCAAAATCACCGTTCGCTTCGGTAAGTGCATTTTTGCAATCCATCATACCAGCGCCTGTTTTCTTGCGTAATTTAACTACATCTGCTGTCTGAAATGCCATACTGTATGGGTTGTTTTAGAAAATTAATAAATCGATTATCGACCGGATGTTATTCTTCTGATTCATCGCTTTCATCCCCGTCGAATTCTTCTTCGGCTGTATTCTTTTTTAAGCGGGACGCCTTTTTCTTCTTAGCTGTTCCTGGTTCCTCTTTTTCTCTTTCTGTTTTGCGTTCCTGAAGGCCTTCCTGAACAGCATCCACCACCGTTTTCGTAATCAGTTTAATGGATTGGGATGCATCGTCATTTGCCGGAATCACAAAATCAATCCCTTCCGGGTTTGAATTGGTATCAACCATGGCAAATACAGGAATTCCGAGTTTTCTGGCTTCCCTCACGGCAATTTTCTCTTTCATGACATCTACCACAAATAAAGCAGCTGGAAGACGGGTCAGATCAGAAATACTACCCAGCACTTTTTCCAGTTTGACGCGCTGGCGGGTAATCTGAAGTTTCTCCCGTTTGGAAAGATTATTCCAACTGGGCTCCCTGGTAAGTTTATCAATGGAAATCATCTTTTTCACAGCCTTGCGAATGGTTGGGAAATTGGTAAGCATCCCTCCGGGCCAACGTTCCGTAACATAAGGCATATTGACCTTTTGCACCAGGTCGGCAACAATATCTTTTGCCTGTTTTTTCGTGGCTACAAACAACACCTTCCTTCCGGATTTGGCTATCTGTTTGAGCGCATTGGCTGCTTCATCAATTTTTACAACGGTTTTTTGTAAATCAATAATGTGGATCCCGTTTTTTTCCATAAAAATATAGGGCTCCATGTTGGGATTCCACTTTCTTTTAAGATGGCCGAAATGTACTCCGGCATCCAGTAATTCCTGAAAATTTGTTCTTGGCATCTGTTTACTTTTTATATCGAACTAAAAGCAACTGCTGAGTAGTCACTATTCCCATGAATCTCAACAGTTTTAGATCCATATTAGTTATTAAATAGTCCTGTTTTAACGTTTTGAGAACTGGAATCTTTTCCGTGCTTTTGGTTGTCCGGGTTTTTTCCTTTCAACCTGTCGGGGATCCCTTGTAAGGAACCCGGCCTTTTTTAGCTGAGGACGCGATTCGGGATCCATACCGGACAATGCACGGGCTATTGCCAACCTCAGGGCTTCAGCTTGTCCTTTATAACCGCCGCCGTGAAGATTGGCCTTAATATCGTATTTATCCGTTACTTCCAGAAGAAGCAAAGGCTGAATGGCTATATATTGCAATATTCCGGTTGTAAAATAATCTTTCAGGTCCTTTTTATTAATGGTTATATTTCCTTTGCCTTCGCTTATATATATACGGGCAACTGCTGATTTTCTGCGCCCTAAGGTATTAACAACTTCCATCTTTTTTATTTAATAGTATGTAAATCCACAATTTGAGGTTTCTGAGCTTCATAGGGATGATCAGGACCTGTCACCACGTGTAGGTTTTTAAAGATTGCTTTTCCCAGTCTGTTTTTCGGCAGCATCCCCTTCACAGACCTTTCAACCAGCCGTTCAGGATATTTTTTGAGAATATCCTCAGGAGTCAGAGAAGACTGTCCCCCGGGATAACCCGAATGCCTGAAGTACACCCTGTCGGTCATTTTTTTGCCGGTCAGCATAACCTTTTCTGCATTGATGACAATTACATTGTCCCCACAATCCACATGAGGCGTAAAATCCGGTTTGTGTTTTCCCCGGAGTATTTTCGCTACTTTACTGGCTAAACGGCCCAGGGCCGCACCTTCTGCATCAACAAGCAACCACTTCTTTTGTACCGTCTCCTTGTTGGCCGAAACAGTTTTATAACTTAACGTATCCACTTATTTTTAAATTTATTACATTCACTACCACCCGTCTGTTCCCTGTTTTTTTCTTTTCGTAACGAATCCCTTGTTAATAAAATTTATTACTATAAGTAAATCAACAATTTATATATTCTTCAAGAACGGATAATCTTCGGGACTGCAAAAGTATTTTCTTTTTTCTAAAATGCAAAATATTGCATTAAAATATTGCTTTGCTTCCCCGTAAATAATATTGTTTTGTACCTTTGGTTTAACAGAAATCAACAAAAGGATCGTTCCGGATGATGGCAAAACACAGCAGAAAACCAAACAAAAGAAAGATTTTTTCTTCTTACCTTACTTCCGCGGTCAGTGTGATCATGGTCCTTTTCCTGATTGGATTGCTTGCCCTGATCCTTATTAACACCCGACACCTCACGGATTATGTCCGCGAAAAGATTGGGTTTACCCTGGTTTTACACGAAGGACTCAAAGAGGTGGAAATCACACACCTTCAAAAACTTTTAAATTCAGCCAGCTACGTAAAATCCACCCGGTATGTGGATAAAGAAACAGCTGAAAAAGAACTTCAGGAAGAATTGGGCGAAGACTTTAGCGGCTTCCTCGGTTTTAATCCGTTGTTTGCATCCATTGATGTTAAATTATATGCCCGTTATACCCATTCTGACAGCCTGGCTGTTTTGGAAACCAAATTTCTTGAATTTCCACAGATCAGGGAAGTGTATTACCAACGCAACCTGGTTACCCTGATCAACAAAAACCTCCGCAAAATAAGTTTGTTTCTTCTTTTTTTCAGCAGTTTGCTGATGTTGGTGTTTTTTGCTTTAATCAATAACACCATCCGGATATCGATCTATTCCCAGCGTTTTATTATCCATACCATGCAGTTGGTGGGGGCCACCCGCAGTTATATACGAAAACCTTTTATTCTGAAAAGTGTGGCCATGGGAATCGTGGGAGCGGGAATCGCTTACCTGTTGATCTTTTCTCTACTTTATACCTATCAGAAGGAACTTTCCGGCCTGATCAGCCTTACCAGTTTCCCCGTGATGAGTGCTGTATTTTTAATCATCATGCTTTCAGGAATACTCATTACATGGGCCTCAACCTACTTTGCCGTGAACAAATTTCTGAGGTTGAAATTTGATGAGTTGTTTTATTAATTATCTTTGGCCTCTGAAATAAATGCATCATGGCTAAAAAAGAAACCGAAAAAAAAGAGGCTCAGTTTGCTTTGGGTAAAAAAAATTACCAACTGATGGCAATCGGATTTGCTGTGATTGTCCTTGGTTTTATTTTAATGGCCGGAGGAGGAAGTGACGATCCCAATGTTTTTAACCCGGAGATATTCAGCTTCCGCAGGATTACCCTTGCCCCCGTCATTTTATTGATCGGATTTGTGTTTGAAATTTATGCGATCATGAAAAAACCCAAGGCTGAATAACCCGATTGCCATTCGATGAATGAACTTCAAGCTTTCCTTCTCGGAATTATCCAGGGGTTAACCGAGTTTCTTCCGGTTAGTTCTTCAGGACATCTGGAAATCGGTCATTCCCTGCTGGGGATCAAAAATCAGAATAACCTGTTGTTTGCCGTTGTAGTTCATACAGCTACCGTTCTGAGTACCCTTGTTGTATTCCGGAAAGACCTGGTTGCGTTACTAACCGGGCTTTTTGCCTTTACATGGAATTCGTCCACTACGTATATTGCAAAACTGATCGTTTCCTCCTTTCCGGTTATTATACTGGGACTGTGTTTTAAAGACCAGATCGAAGACCTTTTCAGCGGCAATTTGATTTTAGTCGGATCAATGCTGATGGTAACCGCTTTGCTGCTTTTTCTTACAACTTTTGCAAAAAAAGGGCAGAAAAAAGTTTCCTTTTTTCATGCCCTGGTGATCGGAATATCCCAGGCGCTGGCAGTCATTCCCGGAATATCCAGAAGTGGGGCAACCATCGCCACAGGATTGCTGCTGAAAAACGACAAAGAAGAGACAGCCCGGTTTGCTTTTCTGATGGTGCTGATTCCGGTCTTGGGAGCCATGGCGTATGATATCGTAAACGGAGAATTTAGCATTCGCATACAGACAGACCTTGTTCCTTTGCTTATCGGATTTGCTTCTGCCTTTACAGCAGGGCTTTTAGCCTGCAAATGGATGATCCACGTGGTGAAAAAAGGAAAACTGATTTATTTTGCAATCTATTGTTTTTGTATCGGGCTAATTGTTATCTTTGCAGCCTGATAAAAAAACACCTGAAAATACCTGAAAACTATTACGTTTGTATGGTTTATCCAATCCGGGATTACGATTTTATTAAAGGAGAAGTTCTGTTGTTTGACAAAAGCCCTGGGTGGTCTTCTTTTGATCTGGTTCAGAAAGTACGCAACGCATTATGTCAGGCACTGCATATCAAAAAACTGAAAGTCGGGCATGCAGGAACACTGGATCCGCTTGCAACCGGACTTATAATCCTTTGCACCGGTAAAGCTACAAAACAAATCGAAAGAATACAGCAGGGCCAAAAGGAGTACCTGGCTACCGTTAAACTGGGAGCCACCACACCAACATACGACAGGGAATCTGAAGAAGATCATTCCTATCCGTACAAACACATTACCGAAAATGCGTTTTCGGAAGTTTTACAAAAATTTACAGGAACGATCGCCCAGGAACCTCCCTTGTTTTCCGCTGTGAAAATTAAAGGAAAAAGAGCCTACCACTATGCCAGGAAAGGAGAAGATATTAAACTTAAATCGAGGTTGGTTGTTATTGAAAAAGCAGAAATTGTCCGATTCGATCTTCCAGAAGCTGAACTGAATATTGTATGCAGCAAAGGAACCTATATCCGGTCTTTGGCCCGTGATATCGGAAACAACCTGAAGTGTGGAGCTTACCTGACCGGTTTAAGAAGAACCCGTATCGGGGAATACCATGTGGATGAAGCCATGACGATTGAATACTTTTTAAATAAATTGAGCGTATTTGTAACCAATTGAACTTACCCGCGTAAAGGGTATCCATATTACCTTTTAATTAACGTATTTATGAAACGAGCCCCGAGGGGGATACCCCTCTCCCGCTGCGCGGGATCTCCCCCAAAAGGGGAGAATAGAAGAAACGGAACGGGCGAGTTATCCCGATGTATATCGGGAATACCGATAAAATAAACAATTATAATCCTATGAAATTATCAAAATTCAGGTACACTTTAACAGAGGACAAAATAGCCCTTCACCCTTCAGAAAACAGGGATGAATCAAAGTTGATGGTATTACACAGGAAAACAGGAAAATTTGAACACCGGCTTTTTAAAGACGTGATTGATTATTTCGATGACAAAGACATATTAATATTCAATGACACCAAAGTTTTTCCGGCCCGCCTTTATGGAAATAAAGAAAAAACCGGGGCGGAAATAGAGGTATTTTTATTGCGCGAACTGAACCGGGAACAACGTCTGTGGGACGTATTGGTTGATCCGGCCCGTAAAATCAGGATCGGCAACAAATTGTACTTTGGGGATGACGATATGTTGGTTGCCGAAGTTATTGACAACACAACCTCAAGAGGAAGAACCCTCCGTTTCCTGTTTGACGGACCCTATGATGAATTCAAGAAAATGCTGTACGGACTGGGAGAAACCCCACTCCCCAAATTTATTAAACGGCCCGTACAACCCGAAGACAAAGAGCGGTACCAGACCATTTTTGCGAAACACGAAGGAGCAGTAGCTGCACCCACTGCCGGATTGCACTTCAGCCGTGAATTATTAAAACGATTTGAAATTAAAGGCGTCGATTTTACCTTCGTAACCCTCCATGTGGGACTGGGGAACTTCCGCAATGTCGATGTGGAGGATCTGACAAAGCATAAGATGGACTCGGAACAGATATGGATCCATCCGGAAGCCTGCG
>Ga0307422_1000112_pt1 | contig 44965 bp, 69 predicted proteins | sample SalMarWE160290MG_FD_202153 | JGI IMG/M metagenome (GOLD analysis project Ga0307422, IMG submission 202153) | Salt marsh sediment microbial communities from the Plum Island Ecosystem LTER, Massachusetts, United States - WE1602-90 | ecosystem: Environmental > Aquatic > Marine > Intertidal zone >...
GCGAACGAAACAGCGTTGTTACCACGCCGGCTGGCCTCATGTTCAAGAGCCACGCTGGGTGGCAGCTGCTGACCCGGTCGCTGGAGGTGCTTCCCATCGGTCTTCCCGCTGATGCATACGACGACTACAGCGTGCGGCGGGCCTTCATCGTCCCTTGGCTGAAACAGGTGCGCATCGTTCACGGGCCGCGTTACAGTGATGGGAGTGTTGGAAGTACGCATCTGGTGTACAACTACCTCGACAATGCGTGGAGCACCATCATCTCGAGCAAACCGAACTCAAATCTGTTCGTTGATGGTTGTGCGGTTGACGGAGTTGTCTACTACATGGATACCGGCGGAACCGTCTACAAGGAAACGGACGACAGCACGTACGCTGACGGATACACCGGATTTACCGCCGACGTGAGCAGCATCATTCACACCAATTGGATTACCAACGACGTAGTTGACTTCGCCCGCGTGTGGAAGGTGAAAATCTCCGGCGAGTTTCAGGCTAGCGGGAACGTCTTCGTGGACCATTACTTTGACTACGGCGGCAGCACTATCGGGACGAACACGATTGATGTGACGACTATCGGCAGCGATGGGACCTTCGATGTCCGCCCGCCGCGGGGCGCGTGCAAAGCGTACCGCTGTCGCGTCAGGGGAGCGTTCGTCAACATCTCCAAGATTGTGGTAGAATTCGGGAAACAAGCAGGCCGCGCTGGGCGGTCGGACACGGTGAGCTAGGAGGACCAGATGGCGAATGATTCGAGCATGGGCACGTTTTCCGATTGGCGGGGGCAGCCCACCCAATGGTCGGCCCCCTCAGCGGGGAGTCGGACCTTCCAAGAGGGCGACCGCAGCGGTGGGAAACACGGCGTCAAGGGCGCCCGCGAGCGTCTGTGGAGCAATGAGTTTGGCGGAGGCTTCCTCGACAGGCAGATTCTGCCCCCGGAGCTGATGGCGCAGCTCTCGCAGCAGTATTCCCTCCCCGAAAGTCCGGCGACGACGCTCTCGCGCGCCGGCATTGAGCAAGCTGGGCGCCAAGCATTCAGTTTGGCTGCAAGCGGCGGTGGGAGCCCGGCGCAGAACATGTGGATGGCCCAGAACGCTAACAATCAGGCTGCGCTGAGCATGCTGCCTCAATACGCGGCGATGAATGCCGACTGGGAGGCGCAGCAGTTCAACATGAACCTCCAGCGGCAACAGCTTTTGGGGCAGCTTGGCCTTGGAGAGCAAACGTTGAATGACGCCGCGGCGCTCAGTCGGGAGCAACTCCTTCAAAACTACGTGAACGCGCTCTATCAGGGCAATCTGGGGGAGCAGCAAGCTGACAAGAACTTCTGGACAACGCTCGCCGGAGCAACCCTCACCGCCGCCGGAACGATTGGTGGCGCATTCATCGGCGGTCCCGCGGGGGCTGCTGGGGGCTTTACGGCCGGCTCGGCCGCCGCAAAGGCAATGGGAGGATAACGTGGCAAACGACAACTATTTCGCCGAGTTGGCCCAGATTCTGGCAGCGAAAAGGGGCAACGCCCCAGCGGTTGGGGGAACGATTGACACCTCTGTCAAAGCACGCCCGATTGCGGCTATGCGCGGGCCTGATGCAGGGGCTATTGCCCAAGGCGGCGCCGCGGCCGGGCGTTCGCTGAGCACGGCCATTCTGTCTGGTGTCAAAGCGGGGCTGGCCAATCGACAGCGCGCACTCAGTCAGCGGCAGGAGGCGGCCGCAGCTCAGGCCCGAGCTGAGATGATGCCAATAGCTGCCGCGACAGGCCCCGCAATGGCAGAGGGCGGTCGGGCAGCTCGGCAATCGGCGCAAGCTCGCAGTTCCATTGAAGTTCCTCTCCCCGGCACGCAGGGTGGCCCACAACTGCCTCCATACGGCGCTCCAGCCGGCCTTGGCCAGCCGGGAGGCATGCCGGTGCCAGCTCAGCCTCAGACGCCGGCAGCGGGGCAGCCTGGGGCTTCAGTAGCCGCTCCTGGCGCGCCCGGCGCCGCCGCCGGTGGCCCCCAGGCAATGCAGCCACCGCCGGGGTACATCATCAATCCGCAGACAGGCCAGCTGGTGCCGACCTGGGTTGTGGAGCAGGCCATCGCCGCCCAGAACGCGCAGCCTATTCCGCAGCAAATTCCGCAGCTTCCGCAGGGCCCTGCGCCCACGACCGCCGGGCGGCAGGGGGCGGGCGAGGCTGGCATGGCCGCGCAGCCACAGCTCCCGTTCGCGAGGTAGCAAATGCCGAAAAAGACAACGCCAACCAACATTTACGCTGACCCAGAGCGGCTCACGGAAGCGGGGCGACAGGGTGCGCACCGATTCCGTCCAGGCCGCACAGGTGGAGGCACCCCTCGAGGGGGTACAGCCAGTGCCACCTCGGAGCGGTTTGCCCGCGACCTCCTCGATGCCGCCCACCGGGCCGACCAGCCCGGCGGCAGCCTATTCGAGGCGGACGAGGCGCTGCTCCGCGAGTTCAGTGACACCCCGGGGACCCCCAGGTTGACGAAAAGCATACCCAATATCAAGCAGTTGGAGAAGATTGCAAGAGAGGGGACTCCGGCCCGCCGGATGCGGACCACGCTGTCAGAGGAGGCGGTGGCGGACCTCCGCCGTATTGCGGAGACCCCAACGGGCCGCGCTGGGAGGATGCTTGGTCGCGCCGCCGGGCCGGCTGGTGCCGCCGCGTCGGTCCTACTCACCCCCACAGAGACGGCGGCAGAGGGCGACCGGGGCTTCATGGGCCCTGGTTCGCCGACGCCGCTTAGTACACGCGTGTGGGAGGCCGTGCCTGCCGCGCTCATGGCGGGCCAAGAGGGGGCTCTCCTCGGCGCCGTCGGGGGCCCCGTGGGCATGGCGGCAGGCGCTGCATGGGAGGGGATGAACGCCCTCCGCGACGCGCTCATGCCGGAGATGGCTTCGCTGACGGACCGCGACCAGGAGGCGATTGCTCCCTGGGTCAGCTCGCCCGAGTACATGGATGCGTGGGACCGGGTGAACACCATGATGATGCAGGACCGGCAGTTTCGACCCTCCGACATCTTCACGAAGACGATGGAAGCGGAGGCGGGTGACCCCGCCGCGGCGATGTGGCTCCGTGAGAACCTGGGCGTCGAGCCGTCCCTCGAGGAGGCCTACGGCCTTGTCCGCTTCCACGGATTGACAACGGCCGCTGAGAATGCAGAGATGGGCCGGCAAATGACCGGAGAGCTTTTCATGCCTGAACAACAGCCCGAAATGGGAGGTGAATGATGCCCCGCGCCCGCGCCGCCTACGAGCAAGCCAACATGCCCGTTCCAGCCGCCGTCGAGGCGGCGACTGCCCCCCCGCAGGAAAGCGTCGGCACGGGCCGCACCGAGGCCGCAGCGCTCAGCTCTCCGGCGGAGCCGATGGCTGGGACGGCCGCCCCCGCCGCGGGGGGACAAGCGGGTAGACCATCCGACGTTGCCAACTTTGGTACGCAGCTCCCCCAAGAGCCAACGGACCCCATGCCACAGGATGTCCACGATGCATCGATGGATATCACGGCAGCCGTCACCGGCGCTCGCACCGAGCAGGAATTGATTGACCGCATCGTCCCAAACGTGGAGAAAATGGTGCGCTTCGGCATGGGCGGCGCCGCAACGGAGCAGCTTCCGGCGGAGATGGAAGTCGGCGTCCGCGGTGCCCCAGGGGAAACCCAGCCACTCTCCGAAGCGGAGGAGACTGCCTCCCAGCTTGCCGCCGACCTCACGGAGCGCTACCACGCACGTTGGCAAGCGTTTCAAGCAGGCGAGCTGAAGCGGCTGAGGGAGGCCGAGCAGGATGCCAACACAGCCATCAAAGACGCCGAGATGTTCGCGCAGTATGGGATGCCGGCGGACCAGGTGCGGATGCTGAATGAGACGATGACGTTGGCCGCAAGCAACCCCGACGACATCAGCCTCCAAATCAAGGCGCGAGAAGCGCAGGCAATTCTGGGGACAGCCGAAGCGGAAGCCAGCAACATGGACCCGAATCGCCTGTGGAATGACATGGGCGGTGCCCAGAAGGCGCTGTTCTTGTTCTTCAACTCGCTCAGCATCATCGGCAACGCGCTCGCTCGGACCAATGTCCCCACTCCGTGGGAAAGCCTCAACGACCTGATGGACCGCGATTACCGTGAGCAGGTGCGCGGCTACAACGCGCGTCAGGGGCGCGTGACAAAAGCCCGCACCGCCTACGATATGGCCGCGAAGATGACCGATAGCGCCATTGAAAGGGAAGCGCTCGCCAAGGACATGATGTGGGGCGCGTTCGAGATGGAAGCGCGGCGGCTAGGGCTCGCCCGTCAGGCACAGAATGCGGCGGACCAGCGCGTCATCCACAGAAACGCGTTGACAATGAGCAAGCACCGGGAGAGGTGGAACAAGTACAGCGACATGCTCAACCTGGTGGCACAGCGGGAGAACGCTTCCTTTGCATTAGGGGTGAAGCAACAGCAGGCGTACACGCCTCCACAGGGGATGGAGTTCCTCCCCGGGGCACCGCCGCTTACCTCCCGTACCCGAGAGAACATCGCCCAACAGCATCAGTACCTTGCATCGATGATGCAGGGCGTCGAGGAGCTAATTAACCTGCGAAGCAATCCCGACATGCTTGCGCAGGTGATGAACCGCACCGGCATGACTTCTGAGGCCGGTGTCATGAAGGCCAAGTTCGCCGAGATTGTCGATGACCTCCGCAAGTTCTACAACTGGGGCGCCCGCTTCGAGCAGACGGAGGCGGAGAAGCTGGTCGGTGGATACCTCGGCGCGGCGACGCCAACGGCCATCGACTTCTTCGGGGAAGTGGAGGCGGGGCTCCGTGAGTTCATGCGACAGATGCCTGTTCGTTGGTGGACCGGCCTTCAGACGGGCTACGGGCTTGTCCCCCGGGGGGCTGAGTTCACGCCAGCACAGCTTAGCGGAAAGGATGTTGAGATGCTCAAACGTGCCGTCCGTGGGAGCACTGCACAGGAGCCGCAAGGTGCCGGGGAATACGAGCCGGAGTTCCGATGAGGCTGTACGACCCCAAAACTGAGCGGTGGGTTGACCTCCCCGACGGACCCGGGAAGCTCGCCGAGTACATCGGCGCTGGTTACCTCCCCAAGGTGCAGTCCCGCAAGCTGGACAGCGGCGCAACAGAGCGCTTCATCAACATCGCCGACCAGGAGGGGCGCGTAGCAAACATCCCCGAGCAACACTTCCTGGGGTACATCAAGAAGAACCCCCAAATCGGGTTGGCAACCGACGAGCAGACCTTCATGAGCGAGGGGCTCCTCGGCCGGGGGGCTGCGAAGGCAGTGGGCGACCTGCTCTCACTGCCCGGCGCCGGTGCATATACGATGCTGCTCGGGCCTGCCGCCGCGGCGCTGCCTCTCATCGCCCCTCGCGAGACCGGCGCGGAGGCAATGGGGATAGCAGCAGGGCTCAGCTTTGGGTTCTCCGACGCGGCGCTTGCAGCGCTCGACCCGGCCTATGTCAAGAACATCGAGGCCACTGCGGGCGGCACCAAGCTGAAGGCTGAACTGGCGACGATTGTCGGTCAGGGCCTTCTTACCGGCGGGGCCGCCACAGGCGCCCGCACACCCGGTATTCTCAACGCCGTCAAGGGCCTCGCGTCGGCGGAGGCCCCCGCAGCTCGTACTGCCACCCGCGGTGCGAAGGGGCTGTGGGAGGCCATCCGCGCGCCTACCCCTGTTGGCATATCCATGCGGGCGCAGGAGGCAATAGGGGCCAAGCTGACGCGCGAGTTGGTGGGGCGCGGGGGCTTGGGGACTGTTGGCAAGCTTGCAGCCAGAGCGGGGGTGTGGGGAACGCTCGGAGCCGCTGACGCTGGGCTTTGGGGCGTCGCGCAGGCCCTTGAGGAGAAAAACCTTGGCGACCCTCGCACCTTCGGTGAAGTGCTAACGGCGGAGGTGGGCTCCGCCGCAATGGCAGGCGCGGCGTTCGGTGCGGGTGCGTCCGTCCTCACTGACCTATTCGGGGCAGCGTTTCACCGCGTGGCGGGGGGCGCCGCACGGAAACTCGAGCGGATGGCCTCAGCCGAGGCAGTCGGCCCGAGCGGCCAGCAGGTTTCCGAGCTACAGCTCGTGGGCCGCACGGTCGCCGATGAAGCACTCCTCCAAAACGGGGTTACTGGCCGGCAACTTCAGGAGCTGAAGGCCCGCAGCGAAGACTACATGCAGCACCTCTTCGACATGGATGTTCTCGAGGATGGCTCCGTGTTCACCCGCCGCGTGGGGGATAGACTCGAAGATGTCCGACAGGCCGAAGTGGGGCCGCGACTTCAGCGCGCCAAGGACCTTGCCGGCGCTGAGGTAGGCGCGCACGCCCTCCGCGCGGATGACATGGCCGGTGGGCTCATCCCTGCAAACCAGGCGAAAGCCGAGGCGGAGGCAATGCTCAACGCCGAAGCTGCTCTTCAAGCGCGCGATGCCACGACGGAAGCCCGTAACGCCGCGCGCGCTGCGCGCCATGCAAACGCGGACGCCGCAAAGGCGTACCCCTACGTAACGGTGTGGGACCTCGCTGGTGCGATTGACAACCGCGTTGCAGAGCTTGGCTCGACCACGGCGGACGACCCTATCCGCAACTTCCTCCGCGAAAACCTCGACCGCTACCGCTGGGGAAGCGGACGCCAGGGCGTCAAACGGAATGCCCTGTGGACGTACGAGGAAGTCATCCGCGAGCGGTCCCGCCTCCATGACGCGTGGAAGCGGCTGTTCAACACAGACGACGTATCCAAGGCCGCCGCACATCGTGAGCTGTGGCGCGCTTTTGATGACGCGCTCCGCGCGAAGACGGACGACTTCATGCCTGAGCTTCGCCAAACCTGGGACAAGGCAAACCAGCGCTATAGCGGCCTTGCCACCATCGGCAGCTACGTAGCGGGGGTTGTTCAGAAGGCGCAGGCGGTGGAGTCAGTGATGGGCGCCTTCCGCCAGACCGCTACCATCGGCGCTTGGCGGAGCGCGGCTATGATGGGGATGCTTGGGCGGTCACTGGTGTCCCCCCTCCGCGCCGGGGCACTTGGCGGGGCGCTGGGCGCGACCGCAGGGGCCGGTGGGGCGCTCGCCGGGGTCGCGGTCGGTGCCGGCCTGGCGCAGGGGCTGAAGTACATGCTCCCCGAAACCAGCAAATTTGCCCGCATTGGCTACCAGGTTGCAAGGAACAAGCATCTGGTGGAGCAGACTGCGGCCGTGACGAAGGCTGTGGACGAAGCAGTTGCCCAGTGGCTCCGCCGCGCGCAGGTCCGTACGACGCTGACACCCATCATTGGGAGTCAGGTTGTTGGTGGGACCGAGGGCAGCCGCAAGCAGATGCGGGACACCCTCCGCGTCACCTCGCGGCTGATGCAGAGTCCAGACGCAATGGCAACGCACGTGGCGATGGTAGCGGCCCCCCTTGCTGCCACGCATCCGGAGACCGCGCACGCCTACGCGCAGAGCCGAGCGCGGCAGGTCGCGGCGGTGCACCGCGCACTGATGGAGGCGCTCCCGCAAGACCGGCTGAACACATTCCAGCCTGCGCTCGCCCGGGACTTCGACCAGGCCCCCGACTCGGCGGTGGACCGTGCGGGGCTCAAGATTGCGGCGGCGCTCAACCCGGTTCAGACGATGCGGGAAATCATGGCCGGCATCGCCACCGAGGACCAGATTCAGGTGTTCATGGAGGTGTATCCCCAACTCTACAAGCAGTTGCTCGAGAGCATCGCGCTGCAACTGGCGATGCACGAAGAGGAGATTGATGGCGGCCAACGTGCCGTGCTCCTACAGCTCGGCCTTAACGATTCGGTTAGTCCCCCTGGGCAGGCAGGTTTCGCACAGGGGATGATGCAGCAACGTGGTGGACAGCGGCTCCCGATGAGTGCGTACGGCCAGCTCGGGAAGATGGGGCCCAACTTCGCCACAAGAGACCAGGCCCGTTCGCGGGCTGACGGAGTGGTGTGATGGCGTGGGAGCATGACAGAGAATGGGTGTTAGCGGCACTCGACCGGGTGGAGAAGAAGGGCGATGCGATTGTGGAGAGGCTTGACAAGCTGACCGAGGGCCACTGGCGGCTCTACGGGAAGGTGGCAGGCATCGCAGCCACAATGGGGCTCCTCGCGGGGCTCGCGGTCAAGTTCCTACCATGAGGGAGCGCTTGGGGGCAGTCCGCCTCGGGCAGGAGACCGTATCGGTCTACCATGACCCCGAGGCGGAGGATGCGGGCAGCTTTGACTCAGGGGCGCGGGAGCTGGTAGTCCGGGAGCGGGATATCAAACACGCCATCCACGAGCTGTTCCACATGTTGGTGTGGGCGCACTGCTTGGGGGAGCTGTTCCGTCCGGGGGGAGAGGAAGCGGTCTGTGGGGCGATGGAGATTAGCTGGCTGGACGCGGAGAGGCGGCTTCTGGCCCTATTCGAGCCAGAAGCCGCGGAGGACTAGTCGTCATCCTCCACCGAGATGACTGCCTCACCGAGGTCGTAGACGCGGTAGTCCGGGTCATTCACTGTTTGCCCGCTCTCCCACAAAATCAGAGTATGCCCGTTCCATGTATGCTTCAGCCCACATCCGCCGGATGCGGCTTGAACGACATGCCCATCCTCAACGCGGTGCGCTTGAACGAAGACGCTCTTTGGTTCCCGAATGAACTTCATTTCTTCTTTCCTTTCTTCGGCTTCCCTGCCTTGCTCATCGCAATCGCAACAGCCTGCTTTTGGGGGCGCCCCTCGTGCCGCAGCTTCCGGATGTTTTTGCTGATGGTCTTCGCGCTCGTGCCAGGTTTCAGGGGCATTACAGGGTCTCCTTTGCTTTCTTGACGTAGAACATCACCGTTTTCGCTTGCGCCCCGCAGTCGAGGCATTCCCACCGCCGCTCCCCACCAACAACCACCGGCTTGTGTTCGGTGAGATGCTCGCAGCCCTTGCAACTGATGTAGCATTTGTTGGGGGTCACCCCGCCACCTCCTGAATGAACCGGGCCTTCCGGCCGGTCTCTTTATGCCAGATGTCGCACTTGAGGTCCCTGCTCGCGCGGTAGCCCCGCCCGGCGTGCCACGCGTCGTTCGGGGCCGTTGTGCGGAGGGTCTCCCAACTCGCCCCCATGTCCTCGTCGTGGCCCTTGTCGTGATGCTCGTGGCCGATGTACCAGTGGCGATGATGAGTTCGACCCCACTGCTCCGGCCAGTCAGCGGCCATGACGCCAGGAAGCCGCGCGAGCTTGATGGTGTGCCCGTGCGCCGCTCCAATGAGGCATCGCCCGAATTCGTACCGCTGGAAGCGGGCGGGGTTAACATGGATGGTAACGCGTGGCTCCTTCTCGTACACGGCCGCCATGACGATGCTGAGCCACACCGCCTGATTCTCGTCATGGTTGCCGGCGATGAGGAACACCTCGACTTCCTGGTGTACGGAGAGGAGCCGGTCAATCATGTGGCGGAGGATACGGACGCCCGCGACTGCGGCCTTTCCGAAGCGGCCCTCCGTGTCAAGGATGTTCTTGTTGGCGGGGGTGAAGGGCGACTCGCCGTCACTGTGGAAGAAGTCGCCGAGGGAGATGAGGAGCGCTTTCTCTGCGTGCCAACTGTAAGCGGCTGTCGCGACCACCCCGTCAAAGGTAGCTTTGATTTCCCGCTCGGCAATCTTGAGGTCGTAGTTCTTCCCGGTCTCCGGCTTCCACGTGAGCAGTCGAAGGTGAGGGTCCGGGAGTGGATAGACCGCAAGATAATCGTCTGCGAGCACGCTTGCCGGCGGAGGCAGTGGCTCGAGCAGCCCCCGACCGCTGTCAGCGATGTCCTGAACGACCGCTTCGAGCGCCTCACGCATGGCTTCTTTGTCAACAGCGGTTTTCACCCAAACGCCGCCGCGGGGTGTTTTCGTAAAGGTGGACACGCCCTTGAGCAGATAGCCCTCCGGTGCACCATCAGCGTGTAGTGATGGGTCGTGCCTCGCCGCGCGCTTGATGGTCCGGCGAACAGTGCTCTCATTGATTCCCAACACCCTAGCAGCGGCTGCGTTGCTGCCATGCTCCTTGACCGCATCGATGTACTTCCGTTGAACTTCCGTGAGCATCAGTCCCCCCAAACGTCGAAGGGCTCTTTGATTTCCTCAAGCCACGCGCGAAACTGCTGCCACTTGTTTTTGAACCAGGTCACCACTCAATCCTTTCCTGCTTCATGCGCCGCGAAACAGCATCGCGAGCGCGATACCAAGTTTTGTGGAAGTGCTCGCCGGGGCACTCTTCCGAACCGCCGAGTAGCTTGTTCTTGTCCTTCGTTGCCTTGGGGATTGCCCCGTGAACGGTGACGAGCGGCGGGGCGGGGAACATCTCTGCGAGCGTCACTGCGAGCGTGACGCACGCGAAAGTCTGCGCCACCGTTGGGCGGTGGTCCCGAAAGTCTCCTACCACACCGATACCAACTGCCCTGCGGTTGTAGCCACCGGCGTGCGGCGTCTTCGTTTGCAAATTAACGCACTGCGCGATGACCCCGTTCACCTGAACGATGAACGTGTAAGGCATATCCGTCGTCCCAATCCAGCGTGGTCCCTCATCCGCGAAAAACTCGATGACGTTCTCGACGGTTGTCCCCGCGGCCGGTTTGCCCACAAGGATGCGGTGGAACATGATGGTGTCAATCTGCGCTGGGTAGCGCATGTACTTCTTGACGCGTGCTCCTTTGTCCCAGTTTGCCGCCGGCACTTTGACGATTTCAATCATCTCTCTCCCTTCCTAAAAGCTCCATCGTTACAACCCAATCGAGCAACGCTTCACTTGGCGTCCCCCAATTATCCCCGATGAATGGGTCAATGGGAAGACTGTGCATACCACCCGCAAGCGCATGCGGGGCTTCCATGTGTCTGAACAGGGCATCCACTGCCTCGGGCTCTCGGCCAAATGGGACCATCAGACAGATTTCGTCGTGGCACATGAGCCGCACATCCCACCCCTCCCGATATAGCGCGACGATGGCATCGTTGATGACCTTCGCCACGGCCGCCTGGATAGGCCGGTTGTACAACTCGTTCGGGTCCACCTTGCCGGGGAAGAAGAACCACGTGCGGGGGCCGCAACCGCTCCTGAGCTGCCGCGTTTTCAGTGTACTGGTGAGTACCTTCTTGTGATAGGCGGCGATTGCCGGATGCTTCTTGAACCACTGCCTGCGAAGGTGCACGATCACCTTCAACGCCAGCTTCGGGAACTGCGTAACCAGGGCCTTCCAAACGGTCTCCGCTGCGGCGCCGTAGTTGAACCCGTACACAAGCCGCTTGGCTAGGTCACGCTGCGCCTTCGTCGCCTTCGGCCCGAAGAGGTCGATGGCATTCGCCATGTGAACGTCAACCCCCTTCGCGAATGCCTCAATCAAGGGTCGGTCGTTGGCGAGGATGGCGATGACCCGAAGCTCAACCTTGCTCATGTCGGCCCCAACTATTGAACAGCCTGGCTCGACAGTGATGAGGTCGCGGATTGCCCCGAAGCCCCGCTTTGGGAGATTCAGGAGGTTCGGTTTGCTCGAAGCCCAGCGGTCAGTTAGGGCACCCCAGGGATTCCACCCCGAATGTAGCCGCCCGTCCGGCGATATTGGGAGGCTCTCGACCATGCCGTGCATGTGCTCCCCACGCCGCATCCGCAACACGAGCTTCGCAGCACAGGCGGCCTCCCGCCCGGCAAGCCCGCCGTGCGCCCAGCGCTGAAGCGTCCACGCATCGAGCTTCGCCCGGCCGGCTTTCGTCCAATCGAGCGCCGGCAGCCCGAAGTAGTCAAAGAATAGCCACCGCACGTCGTTGGTGGTGGCTTTTTTGCCCAGGTTGATGGCCGGCCAGAACATCCGCCGTGCCAGCTTGTTGAAGCGCGCCTCTGCGGTATCGCGATGACGCTTGAACTTCGCCTGTTTTTCTTCCCGCAGCGCCAGGTTGACCGGAACACCGCGGCGGCGCATATCCAGCGCCACCCAAAAGCGGTCAACCAGGTCAGAGTAGGTCCGCTGCGTACTTGATAGGGAAGCTCCCATCTCCGCCCCCAAGTCCCGCCCGAGCCAGGCGTCTGACACGCAATCGAGCCCGTTGTACTCGCAGAGGCGGTCCATGAGTGTGTGACTCTCGAGCGCTTGGGCGAACATGGCGCTCCCCTTCGCCTCGCTCTCATCATGGTATTCCGCTTTCCATCGCGGCATGGGATACCGCGCTGAGGCAATGGAGAGGCTGTGGGGCATGTCGGGGTGGAGAATGGCGTGGAGGTTGATGGTATCAACAATCTGCTCCTCGCGGAAGAACTCCCACCAACGAATACCGTTGCTCTCGAGGGCGAGGAGGTCGTGCTGCGCATTGTGGGCAACGAACAGCTCCGTCCGGCGCAACAAGGCAAAGAGCGCCTCGAGCACTTCGTGGCTCGGCGGCCAGATTAGGGTGACTGCTTCCTTGCCGTCGCTGAAGCCGTGGCAGATGAGCTTGTCAAACTGAGGGTCGATGCCAGCAGTCTCCGCGTCGTGGGCTATCAGCTTGCCGTCGAGCCTGTCCAGCGCGGCGACCAGCTCATAGTCCGGCGCACGCCAAAGAAGCGGGGGCTTGACGAATGGCTTCCACGTTCCGTGGAGAATCTCTGCGAACCGTTGGATGGAGCGGTCGAACTCCGCGCCCCACCAAGGCGCGTGGATGAAAGAGAAGGTGGGGTGAAGCGCCGGGAGCACCACGCGCCCCTCAACGCCCTCCACACGGCTCTCTTGGGGGTAGCCGTACCACTTCTGAATGCTGTCGAGCCCAAGCGCCCCTTTGAGGGCCCACTTCCCCATGGAGAGGATAGGACCGCTGTGCCTCTGGAGAAACTGCGTACGGTAGGGGGCGCAGCACTTGACAGCCTTCCCCCAGTCGCTGTCGCTCATCCCCTTCAGCGGGAGGCAAGCCACGCTGTTGCCGATGTTGGCGTGCGCACGAACAATACCCGCCTCGCGGGCGGCGCGGTCGAGCCTTGTTCCGGTTGGGCCGATGAGGGGGGTGCGGCGCAGAATCTCCTGCCGGCCGGGGCTCTCGGCGAGCCAGGTGTGTGTAGCATTCGGTGTGGTCAGATGGGGACAAAATGGCTGCTGCGCCAGCGGGCAACTGGCGCAGGCACAATCGAGTGGCTTACCGTAGTCCATGACGCGGAAGGCCGCTGTACGAGAGAATAGGGCCAAGCCATGTCGCAGCGGACAGCCGCTTGATAATGGCCGGAGGTGGACCAAGCACCTCACCATCGTTGGTTACCATACCGGGCACATTCTCGCCAACGTAAACCCCCATCGTGTTCAGGTAGTAACATGCATGCGTGCTGGCCAGCCACCATTTTCGCGGGACGTGCATAGCGCCTCCAATAAGAAAGCGGGGGCGCCGCCTTACGCCGGGGTCGGACCGGCGAGGCGGCTTCCCCTGCCTTAGGGGTTAGGGTGTCATTGGGAGGGGCGGGTCCCCCGGAAAGCAGAGGGCCTTCTTCGTCGTGGTGCTGTCGGGGGGCAGAAACGCCGCCAGGCGGCCCCGACCAGTCAGCGCGTACTCACGGTACTCGCCGGCGACGCCAGGCGTCCCATGACACGCTATGTAAGTGAGGCCCGCGTTGTGAAGCTCCGACAGGCGGCCACGGGCCGTGTTGGGGTTCAACCCCAGCTCATCGATGCAGTGCCCGGCATGGGTGCGATACCGCCGGCTCATCAGCTTGAGAATCTTCTCCTTTGCTGTCATCACTCCTCCATCTCGGCGAGGGCCTGGGCCACCGCCTCGTGCAGGGTGTCCTGGTCGACAACGTCGGTAGTGTTCACCACGTCACCATCCCGCGCTTCCGCAGTCACGAAGCCGATGAACTGGCTGATGCCGCTGTAGTCCGAGCCAGGCGGGTTGATTTTGGCTTTCTGCGGGCTGAAGAACAGCCGCTTGCCGACGAAGCTCTTGAGGTAGTCCTCATCGTCGGCGAGCCGCTGGAGCCCACTGAATACGGCGAGGCGGTCGGCGGCAAAGGCGCGGTCAACGGCCGGCCCGGAGATGGTCGCGCCGTCCTGGGTCTCGTACACGCCCTTGCTGACCTTGCGGGGGGCCTTCGGAAATTCGGGGTCGCAGGTTCGCAGGAACGCTCCGCCCTTCGCCCGAATCTTGCCGAGGGTGGCCGGGTCATCGTCGTCCATGGGCCTCTGAACGTAGAGGGACATGGCGAGGTCCTGCTGCGGATAGTCGTTGACGATGGGGGCGATGCGGACGGTGGTCTGGGGGCGCCCGGCCCCGCTCTCGCCATCGCTGATGTCGACGACCTCACCGAACAGCAACATGCCTTTCTCGGACTTGAGGGGGGTTTTGATTCCGGACATCACGGCTGCGACTCTTGGGTCCATACTCATAGGGACTCTCCTTTGGTTTGGGGCTCAATGCCCTGTTCACACTTGATTCGAAACGCCTGAACGCTGTCAGCGAGAGCAATAACAGCATGAGCACCAGGAAATTCATCCTGCGTCCATGACGCTGCTTCAACCACACGTTGGGCCGCGCGGTACAACCCGTCGGAAAACATCCTTTGGTCATCTAGCGCCTGTTGAAGCGCGAGACACTTCTCCGCGAGAGCATCGCGGGCCGCCTCGAGCTTCTTCACCTTCTCGCGGGCTGACACGATGTCTCGCTGCCATTGGTCCATTGTCATAGTGATGGACGACACTCTACACCCATTCGTCGGCGGAAAGCAAGCGTTTGCACGCGCGCCAGATAGCCAGGTTCTCCCCGAGCGTCTCGTCTTCATCGTCGCTGGGTTTTCGCGCGGCGACCCCGAACGATTCCTGGAGCCGCCCGTTGACAAGAACGAGCAGCCGCGCCACGGTAAAGCGCCCCTGCCGCCCGATGGTGACAACGGGGGCCCCGAAAATCAGTGGCATCTTCTCCATGCTTGGCCGCAGCGTTGACAGCATCAACAAGTAGCTGATTGCAAGTCGACTGGTGTCTCTCATTGTTTCCCCTTGAGTGGACTAGCCCCAAATGCGTCGGTGCGACACGCTTCGTGGATTTCAATGGCCCTTGCCCGTGTGATGTACGGCTCAGCGAGACAACGCTCGCGGGCACGCCACCACGCCTCAAACTCCACCTCGTCCCTGACAATAATGAAGTTCACGCGTCCGGCGTAATATGGGGATGACGGGACCTTGGTCGGCAATCCGGCGAGTCGTTCGAAGCCATCCACAACCTTAATTAGCTCCCTCTGCAATTCGTCGTCACAGAGAACAACCAAGTCCAAATCCGAATCTTTCGTTGCGTATCCGAAAACGCGGCTCCCTGTCATGAAGCATTTCAGCGGTTGGCTCATTGTTCCTCCGGCATGGGCTTCCCACACCCCTGTGCAATCTTCGTGAGCAGGGCGCCAAGATGCGCCGGCTCGACCTCGTTCACACACACGGACAAGCGCATCTTGCCCTCTGTCTTCGTGTCGTTGAAGCGGACTTCCCGCTTCTTCGCCCCGCCCGGCTGCTCCGTCGACACGAGCCGCCCGGTCAGGGTAAGCGCGGCCCGAATCTGATTCGCGCCTTTGTTCCCCTCTAGGTCGAAGGGAAGCCGCCCCTTCGTACCCGAGGCGACCGCGGAGTCCTCCTTGTAGAACGTGCCGTTCTTGTCCATGATGACCTTCGGCGGCTTGATATGCGCCGTGAGGAGAACAGGGACCGGCACCTTCTTCAGCTTGGACATCCACTCGCGGGCCTTGAATGCAAACTCGTTGTACCCCTTCGGGCCCTCGTTCCTCGTTTGGATGACAGTGTTAACGGCCTGAAACAGAACACTGGCGGTGTCGATGACAGCGAGACGCGTCGGCGCTTTTGCCACAACATCGGCAAGGAAGGCCGGGATGTCCATGAAGACGGAGAACATCTCCGCGTCCGTCATGGCTGTGAAATCGAGGATGCGGGGGACGCTGACGTTCCCCTCCTCGAGCATGATGAGCCCCGAGCTATCAGTTTCGAGGAGCACGATGTCCTCCAGCTCAACGTGCTCCTTCGCGGGCCATTCATGGGGGTAGAACCGGCTTCCCGTCAGCGCATAGTGCGTCTTGCCCTCACCGTAGGCGCTGAGGACCATCATCCGGAAGCCCGCCCAGAAGGGGATGTCCTTGCTCGATGACAGCGTGAGCTTGGGCTTGCTTGTTACGCTCTTGCCCTTTGCGAGGGCGGCTGTCACATCGGCCACAGAGGTCGCCACTATCGCGCTCCTTTCATGATGGTGTTGATTTCTGCCAGGGCATCTTTGGCACGCTTGCCATCGGCGTTGGCGTAAAACATCAACGCCTTCTTCGCCGTATCGAGCGCCCGATACAGCGCCTCCGCCTCATCCTCGCGGAGGGGCTCCTCGGGACAGCGAGGGTCATCGAGTTCCTGGAGTCTTGCGTATTCGGCAGGCGCGCGTATGCACCCTCTCCAAGCATCATCGCCCATCTCTACCATCCTTTGCAGGTACCATCGCTCTTGAAAGCGCACTGGCCCCAGTCGTTGCAGCGGGAGATGTTCGCCCTCCCACTTTTCGTGTTCTCGGCCGCGACCCACTGCGCGTTCGCGAGCCGCTCTTGCGCATCTTCGCCAAGCATATCCTCCGCGTCGAACGCGGCACCAGACGCCCAACTGCCCTCAGCCCACAACTTACTTTTGGGGACGTAGGCAACCGCGTGGAAGATGAAGAAGCAGCTTGGCCGCTGCCCCAGTGCCTCCTCCGTGCGTGCGAGGTACATCGTCCCGGCGAGGCTCCACTCGTACTTCTCGTGGAGCTGATTGTTCTTTTGGAGGCTGGTCTTCAAATCCCACACCATGATTCCCGACCGCGCGCGCGCCCCAAAGCGCTCAAAGATGCGCTCGCTTGCGGCCGCATCCACCTCAAAGAGGGCGTCAACACGCCCACCGCCGGGGAGCTTGACCTCAGTGCCGAGCAGCTTCCCCCAAAAGCCGGGGGGAAATTGCTCGCGATAGGCGCGGAACAGCGGCCAGGCCCGTTGGAGAATCTCATCAATTTCAGGCTGCTCGCTGTGCTGCGGGAACACGTCCTCCGGATTCTCCCCGTCGTGATACAGCTCCACCAGCTTGTGACAAGTCGAGCCGATGTTGCGGGCGAACGTCCGCTTTCCTAGGACATCGAACGCCTCCCCTTCCCGCTTGCTACGCTCTAGGATAAGGCGCGCCTTCTTCGCACACCCAAGCGCGGCAAACAGCTCGCTGGGGCCGCCCTCGTGCTCCTCGGGGGCTGAGGCAAAAAGCTTCAACAGCTCGTTGTCATCAAAGTAGTCAACCACAGCGCACCGCCACGGCAACGATGCCAACGACAGCCAAGAGAAGCACAGCGAGGGCAGCGGGGCCGATGTCCCACTTCTTCTCCGGTGGGTGCCACCAATTGGTAGGTGGCGGGATATCCGGCGGCCATTTGGCGGGGCGGCTGTGCCAAGCCGGACTCATCCCGTCACCTCTACATCGAGGGCCGCAGCAAGAAACAGCACAGACAGCAGAGCGTCTGTCGTTGTGCCATCCGTATCAACAAACTCGTGGCACGCGTAACGGCCGTCGGGGTCCGGACCAAATGCGGTGACAACGGGGCACGCCCCACACCCTTCGGGCATGCCGGCCGGGTTTTTGGCAAAATCGCACAACGCACAAGCCCCAACATACGCCCACGAACCCTTGTTTGGCGCCGCTTCCGCCGCCTCATTCCACTTTCTCACCGCGCTATTCACTGCTTCCTCAAGTGTCATCATTTCCTCTCCTGCGGATTTCCTCCGCGATGATAAGCTGCACCCGCAATGCTTGCAGCTTCGTTTGTTGATGCTTCACCAAATCCCGATATGCCGTAAGCCGCCTCTCTGCCGTTTCGACTGCCCCCGTAAGCGCCTCAACTGAGCGTGTTGGAACGGGGACATCGTCACTTTGGAGGAACGGGGTCATTCCTCTCCCATCGCGTCAAACAGCGACGCTTCTTCGTCGGAGCAGACGGAGAACGCGGCCTCCGCCAGCAATTTCTCCAGGTCGTCTTCATCGTTCAGGGCGATGCGGATGTCGTGCTCGGCTTCCCCCTCCTTCGTCACCTGTGAAATCTGCCACAGCCTGTCGTTCAGCGCCACGGCCATCCGCTCCTCAACGCTGTTCGGTCGCACGAGAATCTCGAGCACGGTCGGGGCTGTTCCGTCGAGGCGGGGGAACCGTCCGGCAACCTGCGTCAGGACCTTAGGGGACCAGTAAAGTTCTGCCAGAAGATTCCGGTGACACCAGCTAAGGCTAATGCTCTCTGACACCGCGTGCATTGTTGACACAAGGAACCCGGCGGGCTGTTCGCGGAGCGCTGCAATCCTGGCCGCTCTCGGTGTCGTAGGGATACTGCCATCGACAAGCACGGTGGGCCGGCCAAGTCCAGATAGCATCGCGGCGAGCCGAGCCGCAGAGGCTCTTCTGTGCGTAAGTACCGCCACATGCTTGGCTTCATGCATCACCTCTCTTGCCCAGTCAAGGACGAATGTGTCGGGGTCAATGTTCCCAGGTACGCGCAGGGGCTTGATTTGAAACTGCGGAATGTGGCCTGCGAGGGCCGCGCGGGTGACGCGGCTCATCATGAAGCCGAGGCGATAGCGCAGCTCCTCGGCATACTCGTCCAGGAGCCCACCCCAATCCGTGCCGTTGACGGTGTAGATGCGCTCCAGATACCGCTGGAGAAAGCTGAAGCCGGGGCGGCGCCCATCCCCTTTTCCGAAGCGCATAGGCCATACCGTGTCCACGATGTTGAACAGGCCCATCACCTTGTTCGGAATTGGGGTGGCAGAGAGAACGAGGACAGGCCCCTTGTGCCTCTTCGCCATCCGCCGAAGCACGTTGCTCCGTTTGGTGGATGGGTTGGCTAGCATGTGTACCTCGTCAATGACAAGAACCCCACCCGCTTCGAGGAGCACGCGTTCGCGCTCCGCGTTCAACAACTCAGGCGAGACGATGCGGGCCGGGCGAGAGAGCACCTCATCCCAGGAGGCCCGTCGCGCCTTCGTTTGCGTCTTGCGGGTGGGGCTCATGTCAATCATCGCCACCTGTTGCTCCGGCCACCACTGCTCAAACTGTTTCACCCAACCAGGCCGCGCCATGGCAGGGGCGACCACCACCCCCCGCTCAACGCCCAACCGCTTCCACACCTCGATTGCCTCCGCAGTCTTCCCACACCCCATCTCGTCAGCGAACAGCCAGCGTTGCCCAGGTGCGGCAAGCGCACGGTCGATGGCGTCGAGCTGATGGGGAAGGTGTTTCATTTCGCCAGCCTCCGCAACAGCCTGCCCACCTTCACCTCTGACCAGTCAAACGGATGCACGCGTGGGTGTCCGAGGACAGCCGCGCCCACGTTGTAGGAGGCCGTGAACAGATAGGCGTGCTTGTCGGGGTGCGCCGCAATCCACGCCTCCACGTTTTCGGGGCGGTCATCAATGAATGCGTCGCCCTCAAGCAGCTCTTTGCGGACGATGGCCACACACGCAGCTCGCGCGGCACTCATGTGCCGCTCAAGCCACGACACGCGCTCATACCACCATTCTCGACAAGCCGCCCATGGGGATGTGGCGAATATGACATCGTGTCCCTGAAACCGAAGTTCCGCAACGCCTGCCCCTGCACCAGGGATGCTGTCAAGCCCCCACCAAAATTCCCCGCGCTTCAACACCAACTGCACCATCTTTTGCTCAGTCGGTGTCAGCGCCTCCTCAAGAAAGAGCCACTGCTTCGGCGCAAGCGGCCGGCCAATCAGCTCGGCTACGCCACCAACGAAGTTGGCAAGAACGCCGTCAACGTCGCAAATGATTCGTGCCATGGTTCACTCCTCTCTCAACAACAACATGTGCATCACCTCTTCTGGGAGCGCCCATGCCTTTTTGCTTCCGTCGAACCCCACGCCGGGTATGTCACCCCAGCCGGAGATGTCAACGTCTCCGCTGACCGTCACCCACCAAAACCAGGGGCGGTCTTTGCGCCGCTTGCCGTGCCATCCAGGGCCGGATGCGGTGTTCTCAGCCAACATGGCTCTCCCACTCCGGATTGGTCACGCCTCGCAGCTCCATCTCAAGGAGCATCAACGCGTTCCAGGCGAGGTGTGCGAGGTGATAACACCCGCTGTCCTCCGCTTTCACCTCTCCCATGCGACGGTCTTGCAAGTGTCGCCAGAGTGCGTCCTCGTAGAAATGCATGCCATCTGCCTCGGCACACTGCCAGTTGTTGGCGCCATGCTTCCCCTGCCCATACAGGGCGACTCGCCACACTTCAGTGAGGGCGCGGCGAAAGGGCTCTGCCTTCTTGGAGCCGTAGGCGATTTTGGAGTCGACCGAGCTGCTGTTCGCTAGCTCCCGCGGAGCCTTCGGGCCAAACTCCGGGTCGAGGTACTTGTCCATTTCGCCGTTGCGACAGGCTTCGGCATTTTTCCCCCAATCCGTCCCTGGCGCATACGGCCAAGGCTCCCCTGCGTTTTCGAGAATCCACTGCACGTCAGGCAGCCAGGGGGCCAGGTGCGTCCACGTTGCCCACCTGTCTCCTAGGTATGAAGCAACCACGCACGGCTCACCCCCAAAAGCTACATCCGCCGGCAGCCGCCACACTCGCACTTCTTCCTTCTGCCACTTTGCCATCGTATCACCCTTTCTTGTAACCACGTGCCGACCGATGCAGCACGCCCATTCCGACCAAATGGTCAACCATGTTCTCCGTAGCAGCGCGAGGAAAATCCCACAACTTCGCCAGCTGCTTCAGATTCACTGTCCCCGTTGTGTCGATGAGGTCCTCTGCGAGAGCCGCCATCGCGTCGCTGGGGGTTTCGTCAACCGGCAGCTCCACCAACTCGAAGCCGGCTTTCTCCGCCTCGGTGTCAAAGAGCCACCGCAGGCGAAAGGCCCGCTCCTTGTCCACCTTCGACCGCGTGAGCAGAAACACCGAGCCGCGGTGGAACCCCTGTCGAAACGCAAGGTGATGGTCGTAGGCCCCCCCGAGCGCGCTGGACCCGCGTGTCGCGGCATCGATGTCCTCATCCCATTCATCAACCCCGTAGCTCTTTCGCAGATGATGAATGAAGGCAACCGCCCCGCCGCGGGTCGCCGCCTTCAAATCGTCAAAGCCGGTGATAACCGCATCCATCGCCTGGGGGTCGTTCTCCGATGCGTTGGCGGCGCGGGTCATCGTGTCAATGACGCACAGCTTGATGTTCTCCTCCACGATGAGTTGCTTCACCTTGTAACGCTCGGTGACGTTGGTCAGCCGCATGTGCGAGTAGCGGTGTGCCCAGCGGATGTGGCCTTCCTCGCTCGCTGGGTGGCCGTAGTAGTGGTCAAGCCAGTCCCAGCTATCCGCGAGACTCCACTCGGGGCCCTCGTACTCCATGAACAAGCAGGGGGAGGCAGCACCGTCGAAGTCCTTTGACAACCTTAGCCCGGGCACCGACCTCCCTGTTGAGATAACACGCCCAACCGCCATGGTGAACAGCGTTTTCTTGGCCAGTTTCGGGGGCCCCGTAACCTGGACCAGGGCGTCCGCCGGAATCAGGCGCTCGACAATCCAGCGGGGTGGGGGACTCTCTCGCACCTTCTTCTTCCAATCCCGCAGCAAAGGCGGTGGCCATTCAGGCGTCTGAGTCATCGGATGCCGGGGCCTCCGCTTCTTCAGCCGCGAACGGGCGGGGGAATGCTCCGCGCATCCAACCGAGAGCGTAGGCGGCCGCCCAATCCGCCGGACCATGACACTCGAGGGAGCGCATGCCGGCCATTCCCTGAACAAGGCCGCACCGATAGGCGTCGTTCCTGGCTTCACTGCGAGGAGCAAGCCGGCGCATCGCCTGGCACACCGTCAGGAAGTTGGGCCGTTCCCACTCAACCGGCCCGCGCTCCGGGGCGCACAAAATCTCCATGAACTTATCGGGCTTGTCCTGTGCATCACTCATGGCTGTTCCCCTTGTACTGTCCCCAGCACACGCTTACGCACGTGCCGACTTTGGGAGAGGCGTCGCAGGTTTGGAGGCAGATTTGAAAGGCGCGCTCCTTGTTGATTTCGGCAACACAGCCTCGCGCGGTGGCAAGGACAAAGGCCCCAAGGAGCACAATAACGGCGCCCATTTGGAGCGCTGCGGAAAGCCACGCTCTCACAACCCCACCTCATCCTCCGGCGAATCCGGTTTGACGATGACGCGGCCGCACGCGTCACAGTTGAGTCCGACGACGCCCCAGGTGTCCTCGAGTTCTTCTTTGGGGATTGCAACGCGGCGCCCTTCCAACGCCTGCGCAACATCACCACTCGCGCAGCTTGGCGTGTGAACCTCGCAAGCAGTGCACACGATGTAGTCGCCTACTTCCCACGCGCCGACACCACGGTTGTTAGCTTTCATCGTCGACCCCCCCTCTTCCGGCGACGCTTCTCTGCGACAAGTGCTTCGGCCAAATCGTATGCTCGTCTCGCGAGGGCCTCGTTACTCCAGCAATCTGTAAAGCTTGCCAGTGCCATCTGCCCGGCGAACCAGTCGAGCAGCGTCATGCCCGGGACCCAATCGTAGGTCGTCCCTTCGAAAACGAATGTCAATGGGAACGCGAATCCGCCGTCGTCATGTTTGGTGTCACTCATCGTCAAATCCCTTTCTTCCTGCCGTGATGGCGTGGACGCGTCCGATTGTATTCCATCTTCAAAACGATTGCCCGGCCGATGTCGAGTGTGAGTATCTTGCCGAGATCCATGATGCGAATGATCGCGTCGGCGAGCTCTTCCTCGAGATTGAAGGCGTCGATCTTGTCACCGTAAGGACCGAGTGGCTGCTTCTCGTCGCAATCACGTAGGGCTTCAAGCGCCTCCGAAATCTCGCTGTGAATGAGCGCGATCTTAATTGCCGGATGTGAGTCCTCGTGGAAACCGTGGTCTTCACTGATTTGCCAGCACTCACCTGCGACAATATCGTAGGCACGCATGAAGTCGGCAAGATCTTCTTCCAATACTTGTTTGGTGTCACTCATCGCTTGCTGCCTCTGCTAGCGCTTTCGCCGCACACGCCGCACACGTAATCAGGATGGCGGAGACCGGAGCCGGCGCGTCCAAGTCTTCCATCTTAGGGATAAAAAGCTCAGTCCTGGAATCGGCCCGAACCACCAAGGCCGAATCATTCGGCCCCAAAACGATTGTCGTAGACGCACTCATCTCTTGTTACCTCCAGGTCTCTCGGACCCATTTGAGTTGTTCCTCACCGGGGGCGGGGATTCTGACCAGTACCACATTCGATTGGTGCACATGCGGCCACATCAGCTCATCATCACGCTTGACGTGGGCGAGGCCCAATGCGTGCCCAAGCTCGTGCGCCAATATCGCCGCAATCTGGCGGTCTGTCAACGCCCTGGTTTTTGGGGACAAACCCACGATGACGTTGCGGCTGCAACCGCCCCTACTTGCGAGACGCCCGAAACGGGCGTAGCCATTCCAATCGGGGTCTGGCAGCTCATGTTCAACTACGAACACGACCGGCGCATCCACACCAACGACAACAGGCGGCCCCGCGCTGACGAAGAAAAGCGGGAGGCGCGCCCAATCGTTCCAGGCTTCCGCCGCTGTTCGGAGCTGCGCGGAGAGCCGCGCATCGGTGAACAAGTCGAACACGGTAACCGGCGCGTCAGCGCACAGCATGCGGCGGCTCCCGTCCGGCCACTCGAGCAGCTTGGGCGAGGACGCACAGCCGGCCGCACCGACGGCTAGGAGAATCAGCGCGCGCATTGCTGCCTCGCTTCCCGCGCCAACGCGCGGTCAAACCGCCGCCGCGCCGCGTAGCAAAAGGCGATGTAGGAACGCTGGGGCCGTCGCGCAAACCGAATGGAGTGCCGCCCTACCTCCACCACGTAGAGGTGAAGGTCTTTGAGCGCTTTGTGATAGCGCTCCAGCTCAGGCGGGAGCAACGCGGCCAAAGCCTGCCGGTCCACAAGCTGCGAGGCATAAAGCGTAACTAGTACGGAATCCAGCACCTTGCGGCTCCGCGCCTCCGCTTCGAGTCTAGCTTTCACTTCCTCGCGCACGAGCCCGGCCTCTACCAGTTGGTCTTGAAGGGTCATCTCTTCTGCCTCTCCGTTGTTGAGCATCATTGCTCTGGTCGCCCCCGCTGCCGGGGGCCAGCACAGCAATGCTATTCATCCGGCGCTAGGGCCAGCATGATGAAAATCAGCACCACAACAAGCCACATGCTACACCACCTCACTCTGCGCGGGCGCGCTCGTCAAGAGCACAGCCGCTTGATTCAGGTCTCGCTTCAGTCGCAGCGCAACGCTGTGCATCTCTCCGCTGAGGGAGGCGGGCGGGGAAGCAACCACCTCGACAACGAAGCATTCCTCGACGTTGCCCTCCCATACACCAAGGCCCTTCAAGATGGTTGCGCCTTTGACGCCGACCTCCGATAGCGCTGTCAGCGTCGCGGTCCCTGCTTCCTCGGCCGAAATATCCACGCCGTCCTGCGTTGTCAGACCAACGTAGACGCGATAGACGGTTGCGTGTTTCATGGCTTCACCCACACACCCTGAAGGGCTTGAGCGATGTTGTTGGCTGCGTCTCGCCGCGCCCCAACCGAGGTGCGACGGGCCAACCCGGTGGCCGCCAATGATGCAAGCACAAGCTCGACTACCTGCTCGGCCGTCATCGCCTCCGCGCCCAACAGCCCCAACTCCTCCCGCTCATCAGCAAAGAACGTCAGCTCGCGGGGGCCTTCCCCGGTTGACACGCGAATCGTGGCGCTGACGTAGGTTTCGGTTCCTCCGTGGTCGTGGTTGCGTACGTCCGGCACTCCCACAATATTCACTCCGTGAATGCTAAAGTAAACGCTCATTCCCTAGGCTCCTGTTGTGATTCGGTGCAGCGCATGGCTACAGGTCAGAGTCTCGCGCGAGCAGTGAGAGCACCGCAATTCTCATGGCGTCCCCTCTTTCTTGTTGAGCTTCGCGCAGATTGACTCGAGCTCAGGGCGGCAGGCCTCTGGGAATGCGGATGCCGCCATCAAGCCCAACTCAAGGTCGGCTACATACAAATGGCCGAGATCGTCTTCGCGCACCACAAACCGCGGCTCCTTCACCGTTTCGACCAGTTCGAGGTACCCCGGTTCGCCGTAACGGGCTAATGTGTGCCCAGGTTGGGGCCAGCGCCACCTACCTACCGCAAAAGTATCATCATCCGCCACACTGGTAACGACACCATTCATCCAACACCCAGAGCCTCCTGTTGATGTAATGAACTCAAAGCTCCACAACGGAGTGAAACCAGACTGGTACCACTTGACCTTGTCGCCGACTCGAAACTGGCGCATCTCTCAGTCCCTTTCGATTCTGTCGCCCTGTTGAACGTATATTGGATGCCACATGCCGCTAGCACCGCGCCACCAGGGCTTGCCACCAGCGTCGACGTGGATTCTTGCTTCCAGGGTAGGTGCCTCGCGGGCATAGAATGAGGCATTCTCGCTTTCGTACTGTGACGGTCCAAGGACGTGCGCTTTCATCGGGGCACCCCATAGCCGTAGAGCCCACGTAGGCTTACGGCGTTTTTCAGGTGGTTGTACATATGGGAAAGACGGAATTCCCGCTCTGTCTCACTGAGGTCGGACCATAAACCAAAACGTCCAGAGTAGCAGTCCGGGCCGCAGTATTGTCGCGGCCAGTACCCGCGGCGCGCCTGTGGACTTCCTCGAAATTCGCGTGGCAGCGCCGCAAATGCCGCAGTCGCGGCCGAAGGTCCATATCGACCAGAAAGGCGTGCCGTGCGGTAGGCCAGATACCAGCGATCGCGTTGCGAGATCATTCGAACACCTCAATCTGCAACCCGATGTGGTAGCGCTCAAAATCTTCGTATTCGAATTCTCGGAGCCACGCGTATTCGCTGACCGAGACGATGCCGGTACCCGAGCTGTTGGGTTGGTACTCGTACCCTTCGAGTAGCTCCGGATAGTCGCGCTCGCCCGCCTCGGCGTCCGCGATGGCGTGCTCAAAGCGCTTCTTTGCGGTTGCCGGTGAATAGACGGTTTGCGTCCTCTCGTAACCGCCGTCGCACCATCCATCAAAACCGTACGCCTCGTGAATTTCGTCCTCGGGAATGGGGGGAGATTCGTCGAGCATGATCTCCCAAGCGTCCGCGAAAGAGCACGCCCGGATGAGCATCGTTGGGCCGTACTCCTCCCCGAATATCCAGAGCGGGCCGTCCCAATCGTCGTAGACTTTGAGCGGATAGGCGGCGCACCATGGTTCTTTGTAAGCTTGAGTCCACGCCATGGTGATTTCGGTGTTCGGTCGGATGTTGAAGGTTGGCATGTTAGTTGTCACTCTCGTTTGTGGTGCTCACGGTGTGATATCCCTCGCGGTCAATCCAAACAGCCCAGCCGCCGTTGTCACAAAGCCCCGTTTGTTCGATTAAGTCCATCGTTCTGTCCACAAGCCAGTCAATAGCGCCAAGGCGATAGGCTACGTCGCGTAGACGCCCTATCTCGGCAGCCTTGGCGCGCCGTGCGTGGTATGCATTAGCGCGGGCGTAGACGTGCTCGAATATGTCATCCGAGATGGCCCGTATCAGATCGTTCGTTGCCCAACATTCCAGATTGGCGCGCACGATTGGCCACACGTCAGGCGAAAATGAATGTCCCCATGCCATGTTGCTTGTCCCTCGTGGCGGTAGTGCCGAGAAGCACGCCGGTTGCCCAGCGGCGCGTCTCGAGGCTACTGCTCAAGTGAATCGAGTATGAGATCATAGAGCAGCTGGACTGCAGATACTAGCGCGAACACAAAGCTAAGGACCACCAGCGCAACGCCTGTCACAGGCCAGACAAAAATACCAGCACCTACTAACGGTACACCGATAACAATCGCCGCCGTAATCAATCCGGCGCGCGCTTGCACCCTTCGTTTTTCGGATGTCATCTCGTTCTCCCTCCGTACGGCGGTAGTGCCGGGACACCGCCAGCCGGGGTTGGACCGGCCGCGGTCTCTCGGGGCTACTGCTCGTCACGCAGTCCAACAGGGCCAGACGCAATCTGTCGAAGACGATCGAGCTCGTGCGCTGGCGTCTGGTGGTGGTAAGTGAAGCACCGCGCGATCTTGTCGCCAAACAAGACCGAGCCGTTTGGCTTCACGAGATAGGTGATGGGCTCGCCGTCCATCATATCGACTACCACGTCGCCATTCTCGCGTGCTTCGTGTCGGTAGTACTCAGTCATCTCGGTCTCTCCTGGTTTGTGTTTGTGCTCCTATACATTGCAATCGCAGTGCCAACATTTTCGTCAATGTTTCCGAAGACGCATTGTGACATTTGTGGGGGGTGCGCACCACAGTGTGGTGGACGGTCTACACCCACTTGATGCGCCGCGTCACACTTCCCGCGGAGCGGGGGCAGCTCGGCGGGGAGCGGGCGCCTCGCTCAAGCCGGCGAGGCAAGCGGGGCAGAATGCCCCGCCGAAGGGGGCATAATGCCCCATCTACGCTGCGGCTTCTCCACAAGGATGCTCCCCTTTCCACAGCCTTTACGGGCTAATTCGTTGCCCTATGTATATGGTGACGTATGGCAACCAACTCACGCCTAATCATTACGCTTTTCTTTGGGGAGCAGGGGGCCCTCAGGGCCTACCCCCACCCCCAAAAGCACCCCCGGGGGTTGTTAGAATGGGTCCCCCCTCTTCTACCCCCGCGAAAGTGGGGAGGAAACGAGGGAACCTCGGGTGGGCGGCATCCCTCTTGCATATCAAGCCCCCAAAAACGAGGGAAGAGCCCCGCGAAGCGGGGAAGGGGCTGCGGGCTGCCGTGAAAAGCTACGAGATGGATGGAGGACGAGTGGATTGCCACGCGTTTGCGGGGTGTTTTGCGGGGTGTTTGCGAAGATTTGGGGTATACTACCATCAGATGGCGCCCGATAGTCAGCAATTGGCATGCTTTTTGACACGGAAAGGAGAGACGATGCCCAGAAAGCCCTCCCCGAAGGGGGGAAGCCCCTCAAAGCCGAAGGAAAGCCGAGAGACAACGCAGGCGCTTGGAAGCGGCGCTGCAAAGCCCCCCGCTGACGCGGGGAAAGCCCCCCCGCAGGGGGGAAAGACGAGGGGAAGTAGGCGAGCGCCTGCGTCCCCGCTCGACATCAGCGTCCTTGCCCGCAAAAGGGTGAGGAAGATGATTAAAATCCTTGATGAAATTGCCGCGAACAAGGAGGGACCCGCTGCTGCGCGTGTTTCAGCGGCGAAGGAGTTGCTCAACTTGGCGAGGATGAATCCCGACGACTTGCGGGGGCTCCCCGACAAGGAGTTGTACGCGGTTGTGCGGGCAATGGCCAAGATGGAGGGGAAGAAGTTCGAGAAGGAGCTTCTCGCAGAGGTGAAGAAGCAAGAGGCCGCCTCCCCGCAGGGGGGCTGCCCCCCGGGGGGCCTTGAAGGGGCTGCGCCGGCCCCTTCGGGGCGGCCAGCGGGATTTAGCGGGAGGATTCTGAGCAAGGAAGAGGTGGAAGCCATTGAAAAGAGGGAGAGAAATTAGGGGTTGACAAAATAGACTAAATCGGTGACACTCTGAGGAAGTGATTGTGGAAGAATGGTGGTCAAGGACCCCAAGGGGTCCTTGGCCACTCTATTCCAACAACTTTCAACTCAGAGTGTCAGAAAGGAGCCCTTCAAGATGGCAAAAGGTAATGTTTACAGTGTTGAATGCGCCGCCTGCGGCGCGGCGAAGGGAGAGGCATGCAAGACTCCGCGCGGCGGTTACCGAGCTCGGGTTCATGGTGTTCGTAGTGACGCAGCGCGGCAAACTGAGACAACGCCGCGGAGTCTGCTTTGTCCGACGTGCGCTGCCGCCCCAGGTGAGAAATGTTGGGCTATGACCCGCGCAGCGCCGGGGAAGAAGGGGTGGGAGTACGCGCCGTTCAATCGCAGGAAGAACCGCTATTGCACTGCCCGCTGGGCGCTGCTCAACGGTGGCACATTTCTTGATTCGCAGGAAAGCGCGGCCGACTGCGGTCTCTTTGCGGAGGACTTCCACGAGAGCGCGACGGAGACGGGCCTCCTCGCCGAGCTGGATGAGCCGTTTGATTGGGCCACGCTGACTGATGCGGAGGGGCTTGACTGGGCCATCGCAGCACTTTCCGCGGAAGCCCGCGTTGCCGCGGCGCATCGCGAGATGGCGAGGGCGCAATGAGCAAGTTCAACGTCATTGTGCGTCGGAAGGACCACCGCCCTGCACTATCCATCTTTGCTCCGCTGTCCCCCAGGGGCGTCCGGAGGCCCCGCGCAGTGTTCACAACTGAAGAGTGGGTTGTGCGCGCCCCCGGAAGCTGGTAGTCTTTGCTCGGAAGTGCTCGGAAGTGCTCGGAACAGCAACGAAGAGTCCCGGAAAGCGCGAAGGTGATGTATGAAGAGTGAGATGAAGAGCAACATCGCAGCGGCCGATGTCGGGCTCGAAGGCGTTACGCTGGCCGCTACGCGGACCAGCAACTTCATTGGCTGTGAAGACGCGAGCGCTATCACAGTACTCTACGCGGCGACCCGCGATGCGTACACGGCTCTCCACTTCGAGGTGGATTGGTACAAGACCGACCAGGCAAACGCGACGCCGACCGCCTACGAAAGTCTCGGAACCGCCCCTGCGGTGAGTTCGGGGGAGTTGGTTAGTGCCCTCTACCCCGACAAGTACACCCGCACCACCAGCTCGAGTGAGAACAAGTCGTTCACCATCCCCTGCAAGGCACGGTTCATGAAGCTCCGCGTCAGCGCCACCGGCGGCGGCGCGAGTGACCTCATCACCGTTGACCTCGTTCGCATCAAGACAGCCTAATGCGGTACACTAGTGCACGAATGGTCTCCGCGACCGTCTTCAGCGGGGACATGGCAGGTAGTCTGCTTTGGGACAGCACACAAACTTTGACGCTCGGAACGAGCGCGGCAGCCTCACATGGACTTGGCGTCGGTGATGTTCTTGTCGGTGGGGACTTGGAGGTGGACGGCGTTACTTATTTCGACGGTCAAATATTTGTGGGTAATGGAAGTCTCCCCTCTCCTTCTATCGCCTTCACTAATTACCCAACATCTGGGTTGTTTATGGATGGAGACAAACCTGCTATTGTTCGCGGTGGTGTCAAAATGGTCAGTTTTGGCGGCGGCCCGGCTGCTGCTTTTGCTGGCAATGTAAATATGATAAGTAACACGATATATAGCAGCATACAGGCACTTGAGCTTGGTACTGCTGCTACCACTAGCAATGGCCTGGCCAGTGGAGATGTTCTTGTTGGTGGTGCACTAGAAGTGGATGGTACCGCTTATCTTGATGGCGGTATCAAAGTCCCGCCCTACAACGTCGACTATGTCATGCCCGCCGGTGGCGCAATCCTTGGGGCGACCGCGCCCACCTTTGAGGTCAACGGCATCGTTGGCGGACTCGGGTTCGACGCCGATGCGGAAGCCGCGTACTTGAACTTCGAAATCCCGTCTTCGTGGGACGGCACCAGCGATTTGAAGCTCAAGGTATATTGGGTCGCGGAAAGCGGAGACGCGCCGCTGCTGAACGAGACGGTCAAGTGGGACTTCGAGTATCGCAGTCTCGTTTGGGGGACTGAGGATGCTGACAACGGCACGGCGGTAACCGCGACGGCGACTTACACCGAAACGGCGGACCCCGGTGACGACCAGGATACGCATATCACAGAAATCACGCTCGACTTCGCTGATGCCAACCAGCCGCTCACGGCGGGGGATGTCATCATCGGGCGGTTCGACCGCGACGTGACCGGCGATACCTATTCCGGTTTAGGCGTTGTTCATCACTGGGAAGTGGAAGTGCAGGAAGACAAGGTCCTGCGCGACCACCTGTAACGGAAGTTGAGTAGGGGAGAAGGGACAAATGGCTAGCGTTATTGCACGAAGGCGTCTCGAGGCACCGATTGGTACGGCGGCGGGCGACATCGCCACCGCAATCGACGAGCTGTTTCCGGGTATTGCCCTCGCCGATGCGAAGCAGTTCCATGTGAATCGGGACAACGGCAGCGTGAATTGCCTCCTTCGGTATGATGATGAAATGACGTTGAGCGAGGCGCAGGCGGCCATCGCCGCTGGTGAAGACTTGCTCATCATCGATGTGATTCCCGACTAACGCACGAGTGGGAGAGGAGAGCCCCATGGAGTTTCTGGTTCAGAAGGTAAGCGAAGAGTTTGAGCTTGATGCGGTCGCCGAAAATACGGCGTGCGCGGTCGCGTGGTTCTATGATGAAGCTTTCGAGCAAGTCGATGAGCTGCTCGTTCGCCGCGTCCGCAACAAGGAGGGCAAGGAGGTCCTCATAGCAAAAGCCGCGGGCAAGGTCTGGGTCGACTCGAAGGAGATGCACAAGATTGCCAATGCCCCCGGCGGCGTGGCGTTGTTCGGGACACGATTGGAGAAGGGCTACCCGCGTGAGATGCCCTCCGCGGCGCAGTCGGAGGGCTGATGGACTTCCACGCTGCACCGAAAGACCCCGAATTGCAGGTAGCCTCCCGTACTTGCCTATGGGCGGAGCTCCCTGAATCGGAGCAGCACTTCTTGCTGCGAACTTGGGTCGGCCAGCATTCTCGATTCAACCCCGCCCGCCTTGAGAAGATTCGGCGCAATGTGTTGTCGTATCTGAACCGGCCGGGGCACTTCGTCACGGTCTTGTATTTCCCCTGCCCCGACCGCCCCGAGGCCGAATGGAGAATCGTTGGATTTGGGGCGGCTTCACTTTCGGCAATCCACTTCGTCTATGTGCGCCCACCTTACAGGCGCTTGGGGCTGACAGCCGTGCTGTTCCCTGCCCTGCCCCCGCACATTGCCTGCACGCACTGGGCGAAGTGGTTGCCGATAACCGGGACCTGGCGACATCGCGGCTCCGTGCTGGAGTACGTAGGCGCGCCGGGTATCCCTCAGCCGGAGAGACCACATGTTGAAAGTTAAGACCGCCATTTTGCTGATTCCACTTCGCATCAAGGGGCAAGCGCGGACGACTCTGTCGGGTGATGATTTTGTGTTGACGCTCGAAGGCGACCTGCTGCACATTCGCTTTGCGGACAAGCGGGACCGTAGCAGCGAGGTGGTCGAACGGCATTGGGTGCTGAGTAGCTCACAGTATGCTCGATTGGAGGTTGAGGATGAGTAAGGGAAGTAGGCCCCGCCCACGCCAAGTCAGTTTCGACGAGTACGCGGAGAATTGGGACAAGGTGTTTTCTCCTCCCCCCGCGGATTACTGCTCCTACGGCGGGGTGCACTGCCCTTGTTGGGAGGATGGGGGCGTGTGCTGCGAATGTGGCCAAGGGGACCGCGCTGAGTAACTGATGCCCCCCAAACGCAACCCCACCAAACCGAACTCCCGCGCCAACGACCCTTTCATCGTTGAGCGCGTGGACCTCCTCCCGCCTGAAGCCAAGGCGGTTTTGATTGAAGAGGCAAAGCGCCGGCTGGGGATGCGTGAGGGATTCTTCGAGAACATTGAGGAGCTGATTGAGTCCCCCGATGGTTTCGGTATCACTACCATATCCCCGCTCCAGCGCGCCGTTTGTCGGTTGGTCGAAGGGCGTCCGCTAACCAAAGCCCTGGTCGAAGACCCCGAAGCCCACCTGGCGGATGCGCTTGGCATGACGCAGCAGGAGTTGGAGGCGTTTGAGGAACTCCGTCTTGCAACAGGGTGCCCCATCCCCAAAGAGGTGATGGTCATCGCCGGAATCCGCACGTTCAAGTCGTTGCTGATTGCGGCGAGCGCCATCATGGCCACGCAGCGCATCGAAATCCCTGACATGGTGGGAGCCGGTGAGATTCCCCGCTACTCCATCATCAGCCTGAAGAAGGACAACGCGAAGGTCGTTCTCATGCATCTCCTTGGCGCGCTGCGGAAGAAGAAGGTTGCTGCACTGCGGGTGGACGAGAAGGAGCTGAAGAAATGGAGCGATTGGGATGAAATCATCAAGGAGTCCGCGGCGGACACTATTGGTTCGGTGTTCCTTTGGCATCCGTCTGGACGGCCTATTGAGATTCGGGTTGTCGCTGGGCAACGGGCAGGCGGGTCCACAGTATCTCGCTGGGCTGCTGGCATTGGGCTTGACGAGGCCCCGCGTATGGTGGGGGCCTCTGAAGGTGTTGTCAACTACGACGACATCCGGACATCGGTTCTTGGGCGTCTCCTTCCAGGTGCGCAGCTTTTCAGTATGGGCTCGCCTTGGGTTAATGCGGGACCGGTGTTTGACAGGTTCAACGAGTTCTGGGGAAGGCCCTCCCCCAAAACGCTGATTGTCGTCAAGGCCAAAGGGCCTTGGCTCAACCCGATTTGGTGGACCCCGGAACGCTGCGCGGAGTTGAAGGAAAGCGACGAAGTTGCCTGGCAAATGGACGTTGAAGCCGAGTTTGCCGACGCGGGCGAAGCGTTGTTCGTCCAAAGCATCATTGCCCTGTGCACGCGGACGGCTGGCCCCGATGGCATCACGGTCATCCCTTATCAGCACGGGCATGAGTACGCCGCAGCGATGGACCCGGCTACCCGTGGTAACGCGTGGACGCTAGTGATTGTTGATAGGTCGCGGTTCATTGCAGAGGGGGGCAAGCTCGAGTCGAAGATTCGTGTGGTGTGGTATCAGCAATGGGTGGGCAGCCAGCTCAATCCGTTCTCCCCCCGCCAAGCCCTCGGGGAGATTGCTGTCATCTTGCGGGACTACCACCTCGATTACGTCTACTCCGACCAGTGGAGCGCCGACGCTATCCGCGACTTGGCCCTCGAACGTGGGCTGTCTGTCATCCCCGAAACGTGGAAGCAAAGCGAAGAGGTCAACTTCTACCTTGGCATGAAAGCACTGATGACCGAGGGGCTGGTGGAGCTGCCGGACGACAACCAGTTTCACAAGGACCTTCGCTTGGCACACCGCGTGGTGAACACGCGCGGCCCGGCTGTTCACCTCGCCGAGACGGCCGATGGCCGCCACTGTGATTATACCCCAGCCTTCATCCGTGCAGCCTCTCGCTGGATTGACCCGCCAAAGAAGCCGGCCCCGCAGCCGGGGACGGTTGAGGCACAACAGGAGCAGCTCGACAAATGGCGGGAGGACGCGTATCGTAAGGCCGCCGGAAAGACTGGTGGTCATTGGTGCGAACTGAACCCGAATACGGACCCGGACGCCGTGTTCAATCTTGGAAGAAGGAGCCCCTATGTCAACTGACTGGAGGGAGTGGATTGATGGCTAACAAGCCCTACAAGTTCACTACCAAGAAGCACAAGAAGGTCCTCCCCAAGGACCTTCGCGCGCTTCCGGGCGAGATTGTCACAACTGACATCGGCGACGATACGAAGGTCCATGCGCACGACCCCCGCCACATTCGCGGCAGCATTATCAAGGCCGCTGCGAAGAAAGAGAAGGAGGTTCTCAAAACCAACATCCTCGCCGAGAGCTTCCTGCGGACTTTGCTGATAGGCATCGCGAAACAGAATCGGCACCGCAGCGTGGACCAATATACCATCGACCTCTGCCGGGGTTGGCACCTCGCCAAGATGGCCCTCCACGCCGACCCCGACTTCTCCCTCAAACACGTTTGGATGGAGAGCCCCAACGGCTGGGAGTTCAGTGTGCGCGAGGGCGCGCCGCCCCCGGACCGCCCGAAGCACCTCAAAAACCTTCGGCTCGAAATCGACTTGACCGATTGGCCCCAGCGCATCATCGACTTGCTGCGGGAGGCCGGGATTCGGTTCGATTTGCTGATGAGTGACCTCATGTCCGCGAAGAAGCAAGCTGACTTTTGGAAGGCGGTGGACAATGCCCGCGGCGAAACGAACAGCTAGCAAGCCCCCGCAAAAGCGCGCGGTGAAATCAACAGAGGTTGACTTGACTGCGCTGCGGGGGAAGTTTGTGAAGGCAGCCTCTTTCACCCCTGAGGGCCGGTTGGTCAGCGTGGAGTTCTTCTCCCCCACCGAAATCTTCGATGCCAACCTGCGCCGAAGCACAGCGGCGACGATGGCGGCCGCTGAGAAAGCCCCTACGGGTGGTCCATCCAGCGCGGACTTTGACGAGACGCATCAGATGTTGAACTATCGGAAACGAGCCGAGGAAGCCGCCGCAAACGGAGACAATGAAACCGCGGGTGCGTATTGGGCAATGTACAATCGGGACAAATGGGAGAGCCTCTCAACTTGGTCAGGGTGATAGGAGGAAGACGTGCGTAGAGGAAGTTTCGACGGCAGGCGCCCCATTGCCGCAAAGAAGGACGGAACGACCACCAACCTTTGGTGGGAGGCTCCTAAGGATGCGCTTGCGAAGATGGTGTTCGCCACGGCGACGTACCTCGCTGACAGGCAGCGGAGGCGGATTGCTGCGAATCTTCATCACCTTCGTGTGTACAGCAACCGCCTTGCCGCGTCGCTGAATGGCTCTGCGTTCACTGAGGGCATGAACAGCGGAGACCGTATCCGTTTGAACGCAACCAAGAGTGCCATTGACGCCGCGGTAGCGCAAATTGCCACGAACCAGCCCGGCGTCATGCACCTCACCTCGGGCGCCTCCTACGAACAACGGAAAAGGGCGGAGCGGCTCGATAAGTACGTGCAGGGGTGGTTTCATCACCTTCAGCTCAACATCGCTTGGCTGGGCGTGTTCCTCGACTCGTGCATTGATGGGCTCGGCGCGCTCAAGTTTGTGGCGAAACAGAACGGAAAGATTGGCATCGAGCGCGTCCGTTCCGATAGCATCTTCGTCGACGACAACGAGGTCCAAGCGCTCGTCCCTGGTGCGCCCCCGCGTTACATGCTCGAGATGCGTGCGGTTGGTCGAAATGTGCTCACGAGCAATCCGATGCTGAAGAAGTTCGCCAAGCAAATCGAGCAGGCGGAGTTTCTTGAGCAGGCCCACGCTTCGTACGCGGCCGTCGACGACCCTGTGACGCTCATCGAGGCTTGGAAGGTCCCCTGTGCGGGGAGTCCTGGGCGCCATGTCATCGCCGTCAGCAATCAGGTGTTCCTCGATGAGGAGTGGGCATTTGACAAGCCGCCCTTCGCTTTCTTCCGCTGGAACGATGCGCCCATCGGTTTCTACGGCATCGGCGCCGTTGAAGAGGTGCTCCCCATCCAAATTGAGTTGAACGTCATCGCGCAGAAGCTGCAACGGCTCATGCACTTTGCCACCAGTATCCTGGTAAAGAAGCAAGGCTCGATGCAGCAATCCATGACGAACGAGGACTGGGCGGTGTACGAGTACATCGACACCCCGCCGCAGGCCATCAACATGACTGCTGCGTCCGGCGAGTTTTACAACCAGATTGACAGGCTGTATCGGACCATCTACGAAATCCTAGGTGTTTCTCAGATGAGTGCCACTGGTACCAAGCCTCCCGGGCTCTACTCCGGCGATGCCATCCGCCTTTATCATGACGTTGCGACTCGCCGCTACCGCCACACGGAGCAGCGAGGCGCGCAGTTCTTCATCGATTGTGATGAGCAGGTGCAGGACCGCGCCCGCGAAATCGTCAAGCGTGGATATGGAACGGCGCGAACTCTTGGGATGGGGGACAAGGGACTCGAACAGCTTGACTGGTCGGACGTGGCGATGGAGAAGGACATGTTCATTGTCCGGCCGCGGCCCGTGAGCATCATTCCGTCAGAGCCGGCCGGGAAGGTGGAACTCATCAAGACGCTCGCGCCCCTGAACGAGCAGATGGCTCCGTACATCGTCAGTTCAATCAGCGGCATCCCCGACTTGGAGGCTATGGTCCAAAAGGCGAACGCACCGCAGGCGTACGCGGAGCGCCTCGTCAGCAACATCATTGAATATGGCCGGTTCGAGCCGGTGGAGGATGTGGCGGACCTCGGCAAGGTGCAGAATGAGGTGTCCATCGCGATTCAGCGCCGAGAAGAGCTAGGTATCCCAGCCGACCGCGTTTCGTTGCTTCGCCGGTTGGCTGCGCAGGTAGACCAGAAGTTGAAGGCGCAGGCGATGGCACAGATGATGGCCGCTGGGATGGGACAGCAAATGGGTGGGCCGCCTCCGATGGGCGGGATGCCACAGATTGGAAGTGAGCAACTGGCCGCTGGAATGCAGGGGCCAGCCAACTTAACCCCTCCCGGTTCGCAGGTTCCGGGACTTTAGGAAGGAGCCCTAGATGGATTCCGCAGAGCTGGAGAAGCGCTTTCGCTCACATAATGTTCCGTTGGGGGACATTGACACAATGGAGTGGTTGCGCGTGAAAGCGCAGTTTTTTGCAGAGGACATCCTTGACCGGACGCCTGAGAGCCGAGAGCAGTCGCTTGCCTTGACGAAGTTGGAAGAGGCTGTGTTTTGGGCAATCGCTGGACTGGCCCGCAATGGGTCAAAGCCGCGTCCCTGCGTTTCGGGGAATAGCAATGCCTAGCGTCAAGCCACTCAACAAGCCCGCCACGCTGCAAGCGCAGCCGGCGGCTGCTCCATCGAACGCGCTGAACAACCCGGCGGTTGTACCGCAGCGTACCGCTTCAAATGGGAACGACCCCAACGCCGCTCCGCCGAGCACGAGCGGGAATGACCTCCGCCCACAGGCCGCGCCAGCCATGGTGGTCCCACAGATGCCTCACTTTCCGCAGCAAGGGAACCTCCCCGGCCGCGACCCGCAGCGGATTGTGAAGGCGGCGGAGGCGCTTGCCAAGGCGCGCGCCGAAGCCGGTGCGCTCCCGCACGAAGATGTCCCGGCTGACCCGGCCGTCCCTGTTCAGCCGGAAACCGCCGGTCAGCTGCCCGTGGCCCCTGCGGCGGCCCCGGCGCCTGTCCAATCGACTACGAACGCGCCGGCGGCCCCCGAAATCCCTGTGGCCCCGCCGGAAGCCCCACCGCTTCCCCCGAACGCTACCCCAGCCCAGCGGAATGCCTGGGAAATCATCAATGAGGGTGAACGACGGTTGGCGGAGGAACGCAAGAAGCTCCAAGCGGAGCGAGAGGCGCTTACCGGGGCGACCTCGGCCTCCCAGGCAGATATCGACAGATTGCGGCGCCTCGAAGATGCCCTCCGCGGTGACCCGACGCAGGCGCTCGCCCAGTATGGCTGGACAGACGACATGCTGGCACAGGCGCTTGTGGCGCGTCATCGCGGGGAGGCGCCGCCAGCCGCGCCACAGCCTGCTCAGCCCGCTGTGGCTCCGGTTGATGTGCCAGACGACCGCGTTCAGCGGCTTGAGGGGGCGCTGGTCGGGTTGCATTATCAGATGGCGGCGAATGGTCCTGAGTACGATATCGTGCGAAATGAGCCCGGAGGCATCAATCGGGCCATCCAAAAAGCCATGGAATTCCAGGCATCTACCGGAATGCCCTTGACACCTCAGCAGGCCCTGAGTATGGTTCAAGATGAGCTGGTCACTGAGTACAAAGCACTCATCGCCAAGCGCGACGGTGACCCCAACTGGCAGGCGGTTCTTGGCTCGAACGGTTCCCCGGCGCCCACAGCAGGGGGTCAGCCCGGACCGGCAGCGCAGCAACCCGTAGCGCCCGCCGCAAACCCAGAACCGCTGCTTACGTCTATCACAAACGACGTAGCCGCTTCAGGCGTTGCGCCCGCGCCAATGACGCCGGTGCAGTATGAAGAGAAGCGGCTCGAACGTGCGAGAAACGCGATTGCCCGCAACAGAGGCTAGATAGAATCTCACCTCCTGCGGGCGACCCGACTCGCAGGAGGTTTCCTTGACTGTCACCGCGAATACCCTTTCGGACCTCGACGCTGCGCTGAAGCAGCTGTATGTGGATTCGAATGAAGCCGAGATGTTCTACGATGAGCGTGTCGGTTTCGGTCTCGTCAACAAGGATGAGATGTTCGGCGGGCGAAATACGCCTGTCGTTGTCACCTACGGCCGCACCGGCGGTGTCTCCCCGACCTTCGCGACTGCGCAGACCATCTCGGCTTTGCGGTCGAAGAAGATTGAGGACTTCTTGCTCACTGGCGTCGATGAGTACAGTATCATCGATGTCCCCGGCAAGACCTTCGCCTACACCCGCAGCCGCGACATGGCGTGGGACATGCTCGTCAGCTCGATGGCTGCGCGGGCGCTCGACGACGCCGAGGCCAACCTGGCCGATGCCATCGAGCACGCCATCTTCCGGGACGGTTCCGGCGTCATCGCCCAAATCAAGACCGTACTTGCCGCCACGGCGACCACGACCCAGGTGGACTTCACCGAGCCGGACGCCGCGATGCTGTTCGAGCTGAACGAGCGCTTCAATTCAGTGGCTGCGGCCTCTCGCTTCGGTGCAGACATCGCCAACTCGAACCTGTATTGCTCGGCCATTGACGTGGCGAACAACAAGGTCACCTTCACCGAGGTGGTGGCTGGCACCGACGACGTGAGCAATTGGGACGCGACCACCAACCCCTACATTCGTCAGGACGGCGCCGCGCCGAGTTCTGCGACTGAGGCGACCCGCATCAAGCTGTCTGGCCTCATGTCTTGGGCGCCGACGACTGCGCCAACCGGTGGGGATTCGTACTTCAACGTCGACCGTTCGGCTTCCAGCCGACTGTACGGGAAGTACATTGACTACAGCGGCCTGAGTCGGGAGCAGGCACTCATCCGCGCTTCTGCCGTCCTTGCGAAGGAAGGCGGAATGCCGAATGTGGGTCTGATGGGTATCAGCCCGTTCCGTGGGCTCATCGAGGAGCTTGGGCTGCGGAAGCAGGACGTGGACATGAACCCGGTCGGCGCCCGCGGCCTTGTGGCGAACATCGCCTATCGCGGCGTGTGGGTTCATGGTGTCAACGGCTCCCCGATTCGCATCATGCCCGCCGCCAAGCAGATTGGCGATGAGGTGTGGATGGGTCGTATGGAGGACGTGACCCTCCACAGCGCCGGCCCGGCACTCAATCTGGAGGACTACGACGGCCTGAGTATCCTTCGTCACGCCACTGAGGACGCCTATCAGGGCCGCATGGCCTTCCGCGGGCAGCTCTCGGTCAAGAAGCCCGGCCGCAGCGGGCGCTTCAAGCTCCAGGCGAGCTAAGGAGGTAGACGATGCCGACACAGCGAACCAACGCTACGCAGATTGGGCATGTCAAGGCCGAGAAGAGCAACTTCAACGACCCGAACGGCGGAGCGGGCAGGCAGGTTCAGTTCGCCGCGGTCAACGCCGCGAAGAACGACAGCCGCACTCTCGTTGCCGCGGTCTCTGGGAAGAAAATCCGAATCCTCGGCGGGAAGCTCCATGGAACCGCAGCGGACGGCACGGTCACCTTCGTCGAGGACGCCGCGGGCACCCCCGCCGCCCTCTCAGGTGTTATTCCGCTGTTCATTGCGGTTACGGGCGGCCTCGCCAAGGAGGCAGGTGTCCTGGACCTCGATGGGTGCCCGTATGGCTGCATGGAAACCGCCACGGCGGGTGTTGACTTCGGGGTGACCCTCTCGGCGAACCTCGACTTGGACGGCTACCTCGTGTACTGCTACGTGGATTAACCTTCGGCGGTCTTTGAGCCGCTGAGCTTGGGCGGTAGGCGCTTGGGGCTCGCGTCTACCGCCCTTTTTCTTTGGAGGTGAGCAGTGTCGACCATCTACTGTCAGGATGTTGTTGACCAAGCGCTTGAAATCGCCGAGCTGGTGAACGACTACAGCACCACCGGCTTTGCCAATCGGAATCAGGTTCAGCGGTGGTTCAACCAAGCCGCCAGTCGGCTGCATTACGACATCGCCAACTCCGATGCGACTTGGTGGAACGAAGAGGCGACGGTCCCAGTCGTTGCGGGGACAGCACGCTACGGTCTCCCGAACGGTACGCTCTACTCAAGCGCGAAGCCGTTCTACAAGATGAACCACTTGCTCATCGTGGACAGTGGACGAGTGTACAGCGTCCCCAAGTTTCAGCGCCATGAAATCAACGGCTGGTCTTCGACCGGCCCGACCACCGCGCAGACGTTGCGGATGCAGTACGTCCCCGCGTATGAGCCTGTTACGCTGGGGGATTGGACATCGACGACCCCGACGCTGAGCAGTCAGTATCCGCCGGGCTTTGAGGACTACATCGCCATGTTCATCGCGCGGAGGTTGTCTATCAAAGACGAAAAGTACGAGCGTGCGCAGGCACTTCTCGCCGAGATTGCCGAGGCGAAGCTGCGGACGTTGGACAATGCTGCCTCGCGCGACCTTGCGCATCCGGAGACCATCCAAGACACCAGCGGACGGTGGGACACGAAAGTTTGGGACCTCAACACCCTCGAGATTGTGAAGTGCGGTTTTGCTTACCGCCTCTTCGGCGACTACCTCGAGATTGGCCAGGTGCAGGTGTATTGATGCGAACTCGATTTGGAAAAGCCCAGAAGGCAATTCTCGGCGTGTTGACCTTTGCCTCCGTTACGAGCACCGTGCTGTGCGCGATGGGGCTGCTCGTCGGGGATACGTGGTCGTCATTCAATACTGCGATTGTCCTTGGTGCGTACGCTGCCCTCTCTGGTGGGAAGGCCGCGCAGGCGTGGGCTGAGCGAAGTGCCGCCTCGGCCGCTGCCGATGAAACGGAGGCTCCGTGAAAGTGCTCCGCAAAGCGTGGGTGTGGTTGACCTGGACGGCAGGGGCGCTGCTTGCTGCCTGCGCTGGCTATTTCATGCTCAAGAGCAGCCGCTCCGCTAAGAAGGCGGCTGCGGCCCGAAACAAAGAGGAGAAAGCTCGTGTCGAACTTGCAGATGCTGAAGCTGAGCGGGATGTGGCTGAGGCGCGTCGGCGTGGGTCTTTTGCTGACCGCCTGCGGCGCGACGGCGCCGGCCGTTGAGCCCCAGGTTGCCCCCCAAATCGACCTCAGCCTTGAGGGGCTGAGCGCGCCCATCGAGGAGGCTGATGGGACTGTTTGCCTGCCACCGGACCTCGCCGACGCCATCGACTTGCAGCGGGAGCAGGCACGCGTGCTTCCATCTCGCTGTCAAGCACGGCTCGATATCATGCGAGAGCGTGTTGAAGCCGCACACAGCGACAAATGGTGGGACCGCGCTGAGTGGGCCCTCATGGGCGGCGCCGCTACTGCCATCATCATGAGCCTCATTTATGCGGCGGCCGGAGGGCTCAATGGCCAGTGAAATCCGCCGTGAGGCAAAGACGCATACGGGCGTCACGCCGCTTGACATCACGCAGCTGTCGAAGCGCGTGGATGCGCTGTCACAGGCGCTTTCGCTTCGTGAGCGGGCACACCTTTCCGGGCGCTTCATCGACAAACACCTGGGCACCGGCATTGCAATTGCTCTCGACGCATCAGCCGGCATCAACTTGATTCCGCACGGTTTGGGCCGGAAGTATCAGGGTTGGTACGTAGTTGGACAGGATGCTTCGTCTATCGTTTGGAACGCGACAGATGCTGAGATTGCCGCGAACAACGTCGACACGAAAGTTCACTTGCCCCTCGAGTGCTCAGCGGATGTCTCAATCAAACTGGTGGTGTTCTGATGCCTCTTGTGCGAAATGACTACGAAGTCCCGCTGACTGCGGGAATCAACTCATTTGGGGACCCGAAGAAGACGGAGCAGGCGCTTCTGATCGCATCGAACGTGTATAGGGACAAGGCCGGGCGCATCGCTAAGCGGCCCGGGTTTGAGCGGGTGTCCAGCAGTCGCACTGTCATAGGCGACTTGCGGGACGCAACATCTGCCATTCGGGTGGGAAACACGCTTGTTCCAACCGACAGCGGCCTGATGGTGCTGGGCCGCGATTACTATTCGCGCACTGTGAATGGCATCAGTAACGTCTACTCCAATGTCAACGGCCCTGGTGCATTCCTCCAGCATGAGGATGCCGCCGATACTGATTGGGATGTCGTCGGCAACGTCGAGTCGTTTGACATGTCAGTTGTCACTGGCCCATCAAGCAGCGTTGACTATCCCGCTATCAGTGTGGCGCGGATTGGCGACATCGAGATGTGGGCCTGGATTGCCGCTGGCGAGGGCAGCACTTCTGGGTATGGCTCCGTGAAGTTCATCTTCCACAACGCTGTCACTGATGTTTGGTTTGGGGAGGAGGCCATCCTTCTCGGCGGGACGAAAACCGGTGCGGACGCCGGCGTTTTCGTCGGCGTGATTGATGCGACGCTTGAATATGGCGCTGACATTTTTGGGCTGGTGTATTGGGGCGTGAATACGCCAGGGCAATTTGTTGGGCGATTGTTTAGTGCCGCCGGCGTGTATTTGCGGCAGTCGCCACCAGTCGGCGGGACAACCGATGAGCCGCTGAACTGTGCACAGATTGTTGCCGATGGTAAAGAAACGATTTGCACCATTTCGAGCGACGGCGCAAACGTAAAACTGTCCCGTTTCACAGATGCCGGAGTAGGCGGTTCTTACAGCGGCTACACCACCTCCGTAGCCTCGGACGCAACCGACCAGCTTGCCGTTGGGAAACTTGATGATGACTACATTGTCTTCGCGCGCGTCACGATGGACGGTGCGGTAACGCTGCACTCGATAGCTTCAAATTTCAGCGGAGCAACGCCCGTACTGACCAGCACCACGATGTTCTCGGGCGCGCCCGGCACGGCCATTTTGGAGACCGGGCCTGCACTTTATGTGTTAGGGGGACCGCATGGCGATGACTTCACAGCTGGCGAACTCGCGTATAGCGGGACCGCTGGAACGCATAGTGCCTATGTCATTCTGTCCACGGGCGTAAGTGTGTTCAGCGGGGTTGCGACGCACGTTCATGGCTGTACATTGTCGCCCGGGACGCCGTCTGCCACAGCATTCACCTATCCATTTCAGCCGATAAAAGGAACTGCCGGGCGCCCGTTCATCCGCAGGGCCAACATGTACTTCCCCTTGTATGCCGGTAACACTGAGGAACACTCGGCCGCGTCAGCGGTCATCGCTAACAAATTGCTGCTAGTTGGAATTCGTGGCGAAGACACCATCGCGAGCCCAGACCTAAATGCTGTTGGGCGCACGCTCTACTTGGCGGCGGCTCCGGTGGTCATTGATGCTGGCGGGCACCAGATAGATTCATACTATTCGCGCATGGACACATGGACAGACAGCGCCGGAACCATCATAGCTGGTCGGCGCCAAGCGCGCATAGTTGGTGTAGATTCGGAGCAGCAATCTCCGATTGTCCAGCACGCACCCGTAGGTGTGTATGTCACGTTGGACTCGACTTTCGCGCAGAGCTACCCGCTTCCCTCGCAGTATGTTCGCAGCGGAAAAGACATCATCATCGGCGGCCCGGTTCTCAAGCACTTCGATGGCCTATGCCAGGAGCTTGGGTTTCCTGTGGACCCAGAGCTGTGGGGAGTTACCGGCGTAGAAGGTGGCGCTTTGGCCGGTACGTACAGCGGCTGTTTTATGCACGAATGGATTGACCGTCTTGGCCAGCGACATCGGTCGATTCCCTCGGAAACGGCCTCCGCGACGCTAACGGAGGAGGACTGGCTGGTTGCTGGCTCGCGTGCCAGTCTTCTTTCCCAGCCATTCCGCGACCCAAACTTCACAGCCGGCTTGGGGGCAGATAAGCATCACCGAACAGGGCTGCCGCGTTTCAGGACGGTTGACAGCGGCTCTAGCTACTTTCGCCACGAGACGGCGCCGCTTGGTCTGGTCAGCTCCCTTTCGTACGACATCACCTACATGACAGCGGATGACGACGCCGACGCGGATATCCAGGACAACGAACAACTGTATACGGATGCTGGCATCGTCCCCATTTCGTTCCCGCCCGGGGCGGACATTGTGCTGGCGCACAAGGACCGCGTCTTTATCGTCCCAATTGACAACCCGACAAAGCTGTGGCCAAGCCACAAACGCGTTGCTGGGGTAGGACTCACATTCAGCGCGAATCTTGCGCTGAGCATCCCGGATGGCGGCGACACCACGGCTCTCGGGGCGCTCGACGACTACGTCATCGTGTTCAAGAATCACAAGATTCTGGCGTTTGGCGGGGACGGACCAAACGAGCAGAATATTGGTTCGTTCTCCGAGCCGCAGGAGATTGCCAGCGATGTCGGCTGTCGCGAACGAAACAGCGTTGTTACCACGCCGGCTGGCCTCATGTTCAAGAGCCACGCTGGGTGGCAGCTGCTGACCCGGTCGCTGGAGGTGCTTCCCATCGGTCTTCCCGCTGATGCATACGACGACTA
>Ga0307422_1000113_pt1 | contig 44568 bp, 29 predicted proteins | sample SalMarWE160290MG_FD_202153 | JGI IMG/M metagenome (GOLD analysis project Ga0307422, IMG submission 202153) | Salt marsh sediment microbial communities from the Plum Island Ecosystem LTER, Massachusetts, United States - WE1602-90 | ecosystem: Environmental > Aquatic > Marine > Intertidal zone >...
TGAATCTTTAGTAATAATTGCATAATCATTTTGATCTGCATATATACATAAGTCAGGATCTTTTGTTTCTGATTTATCTAAAATATCGTTTACATGTATCGACTCAAAACCCAGAGAAATCATGAAGTTAGTTAATTTATAGGAAATATGGACATCGCGAAGAAATCTCATTAGGCAACATCCTTAATTGTATGACCAGACAAATATAGCTTTGCAAAATTTAAACTTGCTAAAATATCCTCTTTTTCTAATTCCTTATGATCATCAAGTATTTGTTCAATGGTCATACCAGAACCTAACATATCAATTATTACCTCAACTGGCCATCTCATGCCTCTAATACAAGGTTTTCCATGACAAATTTCAGGATCAATTGTTATTCTATTTATTAACTTGTCCATGTCACTAATTTAAATCAAAATTAATAATAATTATAGTCGGATATCATAGAAATCCTGTTAGATTTAATGATAGATTTTTATCATTGGTTTTTGGTATCAAGCCCGAAAGACCTTTATATGCCAAATGGGATTTATATTTTAGAACCAAAGTGGGATATAAGATAAGTTTTACCCCTATACAAAATCATGTTTATCTAGGTAATCGATATCAAGATCTAATATTTGGATTAACTTTATTTAAGAAAATAACACCCAAAAGCAATTAATATATTTCTTGCATCGGTTATCTTACCGGACTATTATATAGAATAGGATTTTTTATATTCTTTTCTGCAGATTGTAATTTCGAATTTTCCGTCAGGCAGTTCGATTTGCTTTTTATCACCGATATAACCTAATCCGTAATAACATAATCGGACAAGGTTATACATAAGATGTTGCATTAACTGATGCCGGAATTTATAATAAACTAAAGAAAAAATGAAAAAAGTAGAAAATTATTTGTAAGTTAGTAAATATTAACTAACTTTGTTGCAGATAATAATTTAATACATGAGAACTATGCAGACAGAAAGGCAACAGGAAATAATCCAGGTTGCGCTGGAATTGATCAATGAAAAGGGGATACAGGGACTGACTATAAAAAATATTTCAAAAAAAATAGGCATTTCCGAACCTGCTATATACCGGCATTTCGAGAGTAAAATCCATATTCTGACATCAATTCTTGATTTACTTAAGGAAAACAACAGCCGGTTTTTTGATAATGAGTTGAAATATGAAGGATTGGCAATGGAAAAGATTGAACATGTTTTCATGAATCATTTTAAAACTTTTATTAACATGCCGGCTATGACTTCGGTCGTTTTCTCGGAAGAGATCTTTCGTAACGAAGCCCTGTTAACAAAGAAAATTTCAGAAGTTATTGAACATAATAATCAAGCATTGATTTCTATAATATTTGAAGGACAGAAGAAAAATGAGTTCCGGACTGATATAGATGCAGATAAGCTTGCTGTAATGATAATGGGTACTTTACGCATTTTTATCAGGAAATGGCAATTTTCTGAATTTTCTTTTGATTTGATGAAAGAAGGAAAGGTGATAATACAAATGATTAAACTTTTAATTACGAAACAATGAAGATAGTAACCTGGAAAAACGAACAAATTGTCGAAACACCATACAAAGTGGATGTTCGCAAACTATACGATCATGAAAATGCCCAGGTAATGCATATTGGCTTAAAAGCCGGTGAAGGCCTGAGACCTCATATCACACCTGTAAATGTATTTTTCTTTATTCTTGAAGGAAATGCAGATGTAGGGGTGGGTGAGGAGACAGTTTCCGTTGAAGCCGGCAATTTGGTAGAGAGTCCTGGAAACATTGTACATTGTTTATCTAACAGTTCTGATTCCCTGGCCCGGATAATGGTAGTGAAATCGCCAAGGCCAGCAACGCAATCCAAACTCTTGTAACAGCAACATGATAATATATGAGTAAATAATTAAATAAAATAAGTTAGTTAATATTAACAAACAATAGTATATGAAAATCACAGATAAAAGGCTAAAAGCAACAGCATGGCTGATAATTGCAATAGTGTTGGCAGGAACCGCATATTTTATATATGCCATGAAGCAAAATGCCAGGATGGAAACCAACCTGGACGAGTATATGCCAAAAGAACATCCGGCATTTGTATACAGCGATAAGGCCGAAGAGTGGTTTAATATCAAAGATGGCATTTTGATTGCCATAGAAAACAAAAACGGGATATACAACACCCAAACCCTGCAAAAAATCAAAGATATTACCAAACAATTGCAGGATATGGATGAATTTGAAGACAATGATCTTAATTCACTTTATGCTGCTGACAATATCACCGGTTCGGAATATGGAATGGAGGTGGAGTCATTTTATAAAAAAGTTCCCGGGTCAAAGGAAAAGCTTAATGAAATACGTGACAATGTCCGGGCAAACGATATGATATACGGACGTATGGTTTCCGAAGACGAGACCGTTGCCCTGGTGGTTGCGGGAATGAGCGATAATATTTTTACCGGGGCTTTCTACAACGAAATTTTAGATTTTGCAAAATCTTTCGAGGATGAACAGGATAAAATATACGTGGCAGGCCGTCCTGTTGTTGAAGGAAACCTGGCATTACTCGGACCTGCCGATATGAAACGCATGGTTCCGGTTGTTTTAGCAGTTATAGCTATTGTTTTGTTTTTGCTTTTACGAAGTATACGGGCAACTACTGCTACCTTGTTTAGTGTTTTTGTCAGCTCCGTTTGGGCTTTTGGTTTGATGGCTGCTCTCGGAGTTCCCATATATTCGGTTTCAACAATGATTCCTGTTATGCTCATTGCCATTGGTGTGGCATATGGAATATATTTCTATAACCACCTAAACCAGTTTTATCAAAAAAGTCCCGATGCCGGACGAAGAGAAGCTGTAATGCACACAATAAATATTTTATGGAGGCCTCTGTCTATGGCTGCCTTTACAACCATGATAGGTTTCATTTCCCTTCTCACTTCGCAGGTGTATCCGATAAAATATTTTGGGATTTTTACGGCATTCGGGATTTTTACGGCCTTTGTCCTGGCGCTCATCTTCCTGCCGGCAGCAGTCCTGTTGGCTGGCTACCGGCCCAAAAACAGGAAGCAAAGCCAAAAACCGGGAATCAATAATAAACTAAACCGTTTTACTGATAATTTACTGAAGCGGAAGAAAACCGTTTACATTGTAGTAGCTGTAATTATTCTGGTTTCTGTTTTCGGGATCCGGAAAGTGTGGATTAATTCCAGTTTTCTTGATAAGTTTGAAAAAGACAGCGATATTGTCCTGACTGATAACTTTGTAAACAGTCATTTTGGAGGCACTTCCACTTTAAACGTTATCCTGGAAACGGAAGATGAAGAAGCTTTTAAACAACCGGCGAACCTTCGTCTTATTGATGAAATGCAGAATGAAACAGAGGGTTTGGTTAAAGCAGGCAATTCATTCTCGCTTGCCGATTATCTGAAACGTATGAATAAGGTTATGAATGCCGATAAGGATGAGTTTTATACTATTCCGGGAAACAGTAACCTTGTGGCACAATACCTGCTGCTTTACGAGATGTCGGGCGACCCGGAAAATCTCACAAAAGTTACCAATTATGATTACAACCGCACTAATGTGACCTTTCAGCTTAAAGGTGATGATTCCAAAACTATTAAGGAGGCACTTTCTGTTATAAATTCATATACCGGCAGGTTCGCGGCGCAAAACATTGAAATAAATTATGCAGGTTCGGGTTACAAAGCTTTGGTATTTACCGATTTGATACTCGAAGGACAGATCATGAGCCTTATTTTGTCGCTTGGCCTGGTGCTAATCCTGCTTAGCCTGATGTTCCGAAGTATAAAAGCCGGACTTATCGGTTCTGTTCCCATTATTATTACGGCACTTATAAGCTTTGGCGTTATGGGCCTGTTAAATATTCCTCTTAGTACAACTACGGCATTATTATCGAGCATTGCCATAGGAATTGGAATTGATTATGCCATACACTTTATCCAGCATTACCGGATGAACCTGGCTAAAAATCCGGTTGCATTGCAGGCGCTCCATGCTACTATGGGACAAACAGGTAAAGCAATTCTATTTAACGCCATTGTAGTAATAGCAGGATTCATGGTATTGCTGTTTTCGGTATTCCCGCCAAACCGAACACTGGGGGCTTTGGTGTCTATGAACATGTTTACCAGCTTGTTGGGAACACTTTCAATCATGATGATTTTGCTCTTTACAACTAAGGTTTTTATCAGGACAAACAATAAAAATTCAGAAGTTTAAAAAATAAAATTGTATAACATTAATTAAATTATATACATATGAAACCCTCATCCTTAAGGAATTAAATTTAATTAGTACAAAAACAACCGAGCAAAGCGAGCGCATCGAACTCATGAACACAATTAAAATGAATAAAGGGGTGAATATAAGGACATGAATATTTACTAAGAACTTATTATGTAGGGATGAGGGTTCGCCGAACACCTTAAAAATATAATAATTTGGTGAGGCAACAACCGATCCCGCTTAAGCGGGAGAGCTCGTGAACACCATTTAAAATAAACAACAGGTGAACAAATACCACCAACTTTGATTAAACGAAATAACAAATTAATTACTAATAACTTAACTAAAACATATTCGAATGAGAAACATAGGTTTAATAGTAAGTACAGCCGTTCTGTTAATTTCTTTCGGAACGCAAAAGGGTACAGCTCAATTAAGTGGTGCACAGATCATGCAAAAAGTGTATGACCTGCCTTCAGGCGATGATACACAAGGTGAGCTAACCATGACGCTGATAAACAAACAGGGTGAACAAAGGGTACGCAAATTGAAACAATACATAAAAGATGAGGGAGAAACAGAAAAGAAGATTATGTTTTTTATTTCGCCTGCCGATGTAAAAGGCACGTCGTTTATGAACTGGAGCTACACCTCAGCCAAAGACGATGACCAATGGATCTATCTTCCTGCCCTCAAACGTACAAAACGTATAAGCAGCGGTAGTAAAAGCGATTATTTCATGGGGTCTGATTTTACCTATGATGATCTGGGCGACCGCCACCCTGATGAGGATAACCATAAGCTGTTGCGTGAAGAATCTGTGAACGGAAAAGCATGTTATGTGGTTGAAAGCACTCCAAAAGATGAGGATTATATGTATTCAAAGACCATCACCTGGGTTATGAAAGACAATTTCATAGGGCTTAAACGTGAGTTCTATGATGAGGATGGTGATTTACTGAAAACCCTCACTATTCACGATTACGAAAAGATTGACGGTTACTGGACAATTTTAAAAACCGGGATGAAAAATGTTCAGAAAAACCACAAGACCGTGATGGAATTTGCTGATGTTAAGAAAAACCAGGGCATACCCGCTTCAAAGTTTACAGAACGGAGCATGACCATGGGTTGATAGGAAAAACCTGCCCGGCAGTGTAACAAACCGGGCAGCTTCTTTTAAATTTTAAATTTTAAATTTTTTAAATGAAATTATTATGAAAATAAAAATTTTTGCCGGGCTGTTGCTATTGTTTGCAACAGGCCTTGTATATACACAGGAAAGTATTTCAATTAACGGTTATGTGAGAAATTATACCGGAGTATTGATTGAAGAACCCAATAATTTTTCAATAATTCAAAACACCCTGGATCTGAATTTTGAAAAGCGGTCGGCTAAAACAGCATTTAAAGTAAACCCATATCTATACCATTATACTGATAACAAACTGGAACCGGGCTTACGAGAGGCATATATGGATATGTATTTTAAAAATTTCGATATCCGTGTTGGTAAACAACAAATTATATGGGGTAAAGCCGAGGGGGTATTTATTACCGATATTGTTTCGCCCAAAGACCTGCGTGAATTTCTGTTACCTGATTTTGATGAAATCCGCATAGGCATAACCTCTTTTAAGCTGAATTACTACAAGGGCAGCCATACCTTTGAAGCGGTTTGGGCACCTGTTTTCACACCCACACAAGTGCCCGAAAGCAGTTCGATATGGTCGCCAAAGATGGATTTTCCTGTTATCCCTGAATGGGACAATTCCACTTCGGAGATTAAACCAGGCCTTGAGAACAGCGAGATCTTTGTTCGTTATTCACTCATGGCTTCCGCGTTTGACTTTGAATTGGTTGGCGGATATTTCTATTATGATGACCCGGCGCTGCACCTTACAAAACAAATTGATCCGGCTGATATGCAGATTACAGGCTTAACAGCACGCCCCGAATATCACAGGGTTACAATGGGGGGCGGCAGTTTCAGCCTGCCTTTGGGTGACTTTGTTCTGCGGGGTGAAGGGGCATACTATACCGGCAGGCATTTCCAAACTGCCAATCCTGCAATACCTGATGCTACCACTGAAAAAAATAATCTGCATTATATGGCGGGGTTGGATTATACATTGGGCGGTGTCAAGCTTAGTGCCCAGTTCATTCAGGAATATATTCTTGATTATGAAGAAGGTATTAATTATGACGAAATGGAAAACACAATGACCATTCTTGCAAAAAAAGACTTCTTCAGGGAAAAATTATGGATCGAGTTGTTTTCGTATATAGGTTTAAATAATGAAGATGCCCTGGTTAGGCCAGGAATAATTTATGATTTTGCTGATGGTTTTGAGATAAAGGGCGGTGCCAATATTTTTGTCGGAGAAAGCGGACGTTTTGGCCAATACGATGCAAACGACATGGTTTATATGAAAATTAAATATAGTTTTTAACCTTTATTATCCAACCATAAACTGAACCCGAATTCTTATATTATCAGGTACCTGGATATTCTTTTTCCGACCAGACCCAGGCTTACATTACAGCATATTCTTTCTTAGAAGTCCCGTCTTATATCCTAAATGGAGCTTCTAAGAATTAAAACCGGCTTTTTTAAGTTTATTAAGTACATTACCAGGAGTATAACCTTGTCCGACCGGGTTCGTGCTGGTTTTGTGTGGTATATGAAGGGAGTCGTGATAAAAGTCAGATCCTGATCCGGAAAATTTACTATTTTTGATCCATACCTGAATATACTGCATGTCGTACACTGATTTTAAATTTTATTCATCATGAAACATATGTTTATCACAACAGTTGGTTTTTTTGTAAGCCTGGCAGTTTTTGCACAACCTAACACAGACAAGGGTGTAGTTGAAATACATGAGAGGGGGGAAGGTTATTTTAATGAGTTTATCATGAAAGATGTACGGGCGGTGAGAGATTCCCTGGCGAAGGAAGATGAACAGCCTTATAAACGGTTTACCATGGATCAGTCCGGCATGGATCTGCCGAATGATCCGTCACTTTACCAGAGAGTTTGGACCCACACACCTGAATCGCAAGGTAATACGGGTACCTGCTGGTGCTTTTCTACAACGGCTTTTTATGAGTCGGAGGTTTTTCGGCTGAGCGGAAGGAAAGTCGAAATTTCGGAGATATTTACAGTGTATTGGGAATATGTTGAAAAAGCCCGCCGGTTTATTGAAAAGCGTGGCGATTCTTATTTCTCACAGGGTTCTGAGAGCAATGCCGTAGCACGAATGATGAAAAAATTCGGTGCCGTGCCCCTGGAAGCCTATGCCGGAAAGTTAAATAACCGGGAATTCCATACCCATGCAAAAATGTTTGAGGAGATGGAAGTTTTTTTGAAGTCGTTAAAGAAAGATAATGCCTGGAATATGGATTATGGACTGGAAATCATCCGGTCTATCATGGACCACTATATCGGAAAACCACCGGCGGAATTTACAGTGGAGGGTAAAACATACACCCCCCATACTTACCTTCATGATTACCTGCAGATCAATCCGGATAATTATGTGGAAATTCTCTCCTACAAACAGGAACCCTACTGGGGAAAGGTGGAGTATAAAGTACCTGATAACTGGTGGCACAGCAGTGAATATTATAATGTCCCGCTCGATGTTTTCATGGAGGCCGTGAAACATTCTATAAAAGAAGGTTATAGTATAAGCATAGGAGGCGATGTTTCGGAATCAGGATTTAGCCGAAAAACCAACTGTGCACTGATACCGGATTATGATATACCTTCTGCATACATTAATGAAGATGCCCGGCAGTTTCGTTTCACGAATAAGACCACCACGGATGATCACGGTATGCAACTGATAGGCATATGCGAGAATTATAATAATAGCGGAAAAGACTGGTATCTGATCAAGGATTCCAGTTCCGGTTCACGCGATGTTGGCAAAAACAATCCTAAATTTGGTTTTTACTTTTTTCACGAAGATTATATTAAACTGAAGATGATGGATTTTACCGTACATAAAGATGCAGTAAAGGATATCCTGGAGAAGTTCTAGTGCTATCCACCCAGGCCGCGAATACCTGCGAATGACTAATGTTTGCGAATGCCCGCGAATGCTCATCCGGACTTGCAATCCGGATGTTTTCGCTCCCACTATTTTGACGCGAGGTTCCTGCCTTGTGCCGGGGGAGCGCTGTTATTTAAGGGAAAAGCGTTCTTCAAGGATATTTTTAAGGTTGGGACTTGAAATTTCCTGCAATTCGTATTTCACGCGCACCGTTGGTTTGTTAATTTTAATTATCCGGTTCAAATTGATGGGAGTACCTATAATCACTGTGTCGCAAGGTGTTTTATCAATGGTTTGTTCCAGGTCTTTTACCTGCTGAGCTCCATATCCCATAGCAGGAAGAAGCGTTCCGATACCGGGATATTTTTTGAAAGTTTCCGTGATGGATCCTACAGTCCAGGGGCGGGGATCAATGATCTCCTTTGCATCGAAACGTTGCGCGGCTACAACCCCTGCCCCGTATTTCATTTCACCATGCGTAAGTGTTGGGCCGTCTTCCACTACCAGGACAGATTTGTCTTTGATTAATCCGGGGTTGTCCAGCTCGAGCTGTGAATTAGCCTTGACCACAATGGCCTTTGGATTATATTGTCTGATGTTGTCTTCCAGTTTGATCACATCTTCCGGATCCGCGCTATCGACTTTATTGATCACTATCACATCTGCCCTGAGGAAATTTATCTGACCGGGATAATAGGATAATTCATGGCCTGCCCGGTGGGGATCAGTAACAACAATCTCAATATCCGGCTTATAGAAAGGCGTGTCATTGTTTCCCCCGTCCCAGAGTATGATATCGGCTTCCTGCTCGGCCTGCCGGATTATAGCTTCATAATCGACACCGGCATAAATGATCCGCCCTCTTTCGAGATAGGGTTCATACTCCTCCATTTCTTCAATTGTACATTGATGTTTTTTCAGATCTTCCAGTGATGCAAACCGCTGCACCTTTTGTGAAGCAAGGTTGCCATAGGGCATCGGATGGCGGATGGCTACCACTTTCAGTCCCATACCTGTCAGTATCCTGCTCACGGCCCTTGAGGTCTGTGATTTACCGCAACCGGTACGCACGGCACAAACCGATACTACAGGTTTCGTGGACCGGATCATGGTTTTTACCGGTGAAACAAAAGAATACGCAGCTCCTGCAGCCATCACTTTTGAGCCGATGTTCATGACATGCTTATATGGTACATCGGAATAAGAAAAAACCACTTCATCAATGTCGTGTTTAGTTATCAGCTCTACAATGTCCTTTTCATCCAGTATGGCAATACCCTGGGGATAATCGGGCCCTGACAGTTCTTTCGGATAAACCCGCCCGTCGATATCCGGGATTTGTGTTGCTGTGAAAGCAACTACCTCCGTCTGCCGGTCGTCCCGGTACAAAACATTAAAATTATGAAAGTCCCTGCCTGCAGCACCACAGATGATAATTCTCTTTTTTTTCATTGTTGAATAACTCATTGGTAAAACTTACCGAAGATAATTCATTACCTGTAAAATCAAAATGACATTTGGCAGGTTAGTGTGTGGCAGCAATGAAGGCCGGGAAGCTTGGCCTGAGTCCTTCGGAATCATTACTTAGTACAGGGCAGGATAGAATAATTGCCCTCACTCATCCGTGAATTCCGGATACTGTTTACAACTATTCTTCCTCGTATTTGATTACCTCTGCAGGGCACTCATCTGCTGCTTCCTTAATACATTCCTCATTAGCATTCAGGTCAGCACCTTCTATTACATATGCCTCGCCATCATCATCTGTTGCAAATACCTTCGGGCAAATATCTTCGCATATACCATCTGCTATACATCCTTCTTCAATCCAAACTTTTTTAATAGCCATAATAACCTCCTTTTTTTTGTTGATTAAAAAATAAATTTATAAAAAAATAACTTCTAAAACACGAGTATGTAAAAAATTAATCCGGTTAACGAAACAGGGTTTGTCAATTATTAACCTATATTCCTGTATTACTTTTATACAAAAGAACCGGTAAAAGGCAGATTGTTTTCCTTTAATATGGCAATTAACACAAGAAGTTTATTGGAATACCGTTATTGAAAATGTTATATTGTTCATTCAACCAAACACTATAAAACAATGAAGATAGGTAATATTTCAATTTTCCTGTTTATTGTAATGTTCTTTATTCATTCCAATAGTTATTCACAGTACAACAGGCATTTGCCAAAGAAAAAAATTGGCGGATCAGTCTTGTATAATATGCATACCGCGAGCCTGGGATTTGGGCTTCGTTATGAAGTGCCGCTTAACCAGATTGATTTTCTGGAAGGAATACGTTTAGTGCCACAGGCAAGCTATTTTCCGGGATTTAATAACATTTCCGAATTTTATATCGGGTCCGGCGTTCATGTTCATGCATATAAGTATAATACCTGGTCATTTTATGGCTTGTTGAATCTCTCCTACAATGGTTGGATTAACCATGAGGATATTTTATACCGTGAAGCAGGCTTCTCTAACCTGGGCATAGAGCCTGGTGCCGGTGCCTCTTGTAAAGTATTGAAATGCTTACATCCATTTGTTGAACTCCGTTTAAATTTGCGGTGGTTTGAACCGCATATGCAATTTGGTATTATGTACGATATCAAATGTGACCGCAGGGGGGCTGTTCCATGCTCAAATATCCCGCCGCAGCCTGTTTTTTAACATGGCAGCAGGAGGAAATGCATCCGGATTACAAATCCGGATGAGCTGTGAATACAAATCCGGATGAGCTGTGGTTTTAGTTTATTTGAAACAATATACTATCCACCCCCGTTTATATCCTCCAGGTATTCTGATGCATTATAGACTGTACCGTCTATGGTTATTGTTCCGGAATAACTTACAGTCCATGATCCGTCACCATGTATGGTCATTGTATCAACAAGATCAAATACTGCTGTGGAAACCTCGCTGTCACCGGTAAAATTCAATGTGCCGGTAGAGGTTGTTATATAGTAACCTGTACTTTGAACATCCTGGGCGGCTGGTATGGTTCCTGTTGCCACGGCGCCGCAGGTATCGGCAAAACTCATAAAATAAGTAGTATCTGTAAGGATATATGGCATTTCAGGTGATGCAGAGGGTTTATAATCCATATCGATCTCCCTTATTGTTCCCTCCGGGTTCTCGTATACATATTGCCACAGCGGGTCATACAATTCAGTTTCTGTTCTGATATATTCAGTTGCAGATGCTCTTCCCCTGAGGTAAATACCATAAACGTATGAAACCGGGTCTGAACTACCGCCGCCACCGCCTGTTATGGCATAACCACTGGTATAATCACTTAAATTGCTTGTGCCGTTATTATTTCTTGCTTTCACCGTGTAGTAATAAGTACTGGCATCGGGAATACTGCTGTCCTCAAACACGGTATCTGATATCCATGACGATACTTCTTCATAATTACCATAAGCATCATGTGCCCTGTAAACCTTATACTCATCGGCATTGATCACCGGTTCCCAGGTAATACGGATATAACTGTCATATTCACCATCGGTAGCGTTCACTTTCTCAGGGAAGACAGGCTTTGCTGACAGGTCAATCCCGGTAAAATCCATGCCGGTTATGGGTTCATCAACATCAAGGATAATCTCGTCTTCAGTGAATGAATAGCCTGTTTTTTGGATTCTGATCGTATACATGCCCGCGGGAATGCCGGTAAAATTATATGATCCGTTGTTCTTAGTAAGCATACTGCCAACAACAGTATTTTCATCATTATATAAGGTTACTTTTACTTCACTGATTCCTCTGCCGTTTTGATCCAATGCAAGTCCTGAAATGTCAATAGATCGTGTTAAATGAAAATCTACCTGGTATGATTGTGATCCCTCTGTTTCAACCTTCTCATGTGCCGTTACATATCCTGGCACGGAGGCTTCTATTGTTAAATTTCCTGCCGGAACCTGTAATGAATAATTCCCTTCAAAATCAGTTGATGTATATTCGTCCCAGGAATCACCATAACCAACGTTTACACCAGACAGGGCCTGGCCGGTTTGTTCATCATAAACACATCCTCCAATTGTTGCACTGGACAATGAGCTGCTTCCCTGTTCAAGTACAATATTGTTTGTAATACTCAATATCCAGTCGTGTGCCATTGCCCGGCCCGAATAATCCTGATACCCGAGTTTTTTAACTGTTAGTGGTTTGTCTTCTGTGGTATTTAGGTTTGAAAACCAGAACAGTCCACATGACAGGGTTGTATCTGTCAATACCTGGTTATCTGAGATCTCCAGAAAAGCAATGGCATTTTCAACCGGTTGGTTGTTTGATTGGACGAAGCCGTATATTGTAAAGGTCCTGTCCTTTACAAAGATCCATTTTTTTTGTTCACCTCCCCATTCAAGGGTACCGAAAAAATAATTGTCTTCCAGGGTACTTATATTAATCTGATATTGCCTGTAATCATCAACATAAAGCTCCAGGCAACGGCCATCCCCGTTTTCTATCCAGTTCACTTCGCCGTCAGCCTCTCTTTGCCAGTTATTCTCTGAAACCTGGTGATCTTCAGCAAAATATTTTCCGTCATTTTCGGATATATGGAACTTAACATACTGGTATTGTTCGTATGTTCCTGAAGCCATATCCTGACTTGCTATTGTATACCAGTCGCCCTGTATTTCCGGGGGAGCAGGATTACGGTCTCCATGCTCATCTTCGCATGCAAAGAAAAATACACTGATAAAAGATGTTATTATAAGAAGGCTGCTAAACCGTTTCATATTTTTGGCTTTTAATAGATTACTAAGATTTTTTCAATTGATTCACCTTTTGTGTCTGTCACCCTGAGAATGTATTCACCGGGAGTATACCCCGAAACATCGATCCGGACAGGGGCAGAGTTCTCGATATTTTTTGAAGTGATCATCATACCATTACTGCTGAAAATCTGCACTTTCTCCAAGCCCGTGTTATTTCCGGGATCGATATATACATGATCCATTGCAGGATTCGGGTATATGATAATATCTTCATCTATTTCATTGATATCAAGGATACTGACATAAGAAACATATACAGATCCGGAAATAGGAGAGGGACAGGTATGATTATAAGCCTTGGCCTGGTAAAATCCTGTTGTTTGCGGCGTAATTATACTTGCCGTATCAGACAGGACTTCTGTATTGCAATACCATTGATACCATGTAACCTGGTCAGAATTATTATCAATACTCAGCCGGTTATTATTGGTCAGTTGAATAGTGGGAGCATTTGGAATGTCATAACCGGTCACAAGAATTGAATCGGTAGTTGAACATCCGAGGGAATCAAATACTTTTACAGTAAAAAATGTCTCATCCTCATTTGTATATGCACTGAAAGCAGATGAATCATAATAAGCCGCCCCTTCCCATTCATACCTGACAGCATCAGGTGATGCAGCATGTAAAGTTACGGAGGAGTATTTACATATACCTGTATCTTCCATAACTGATAACCGGGGCCTGACATAATTGACAGTAATCTCATCCGAATAATCCGTTCCACCGGAGGAAACCGTTACACTGTATGTTGCCGAACCCATACCCACATCATCGTAATAAACAATTATACTGTCGGTACTTGCCTGGTCAGACCACTGATAGCTGTCATAGCTATCCCCGGCGTAAAGTATGATGGTGTCACCCGGGCATCTGTATTTATCAATTCCCAGGGTGAATCCATATTCATCTGCCCCGATATCCGGTGTGGCCGGGTCACGGCTTTCACCGTCAATATCGTAATGTATACCTGCAAAAGATGCCCCTTTATTGTTTAATTGCGGGCTTGCCGTATGTAAAGGGCTGCCAGACAATTCGGGATCATAACTTATTGAATGAGCATCCAGTCCTGACGAATCCTGCCATGCCGCGAACGGCACAGTACCATATTTGCCCGTGAAAATGATCGCGTTATCCTCACCTGGCACATAATAATTATTATAGTCAATGTACATATTTTCCCCTTCATAATTCATAACATATTCATTATATTCCAGATCAGCACATTTGAATATATTATTCATAAGGGTATCGTTTGTACCGGATAAATTGATCCCATGGTCAGCATCTATGGTATTGTAACACACATTAATATTTTCCGCATCCTTAATATTAATACCAAGTTCGACTCCCTTAACTGAATTATTAATTATTGCTGATGAGTTTATTTGGTCCCAGGTATATGAATAGAATTGAATACCTGTTGTACGGTAACTGTCATTTCCTTTAAAAATAATATTATTCCGTTCAACCGTGTTATTACTGCTATTACTATATAAATACAGGCCGGCCAGCCTGTCATTCATAATTTCTATCCTGTTCATACCGGCATACATCGAGTTTATATATGCTACATGAATAACGTTGGCGTTTTGATTTGTAAAGGAATTTGAAACAATATCAATGTTTTCCAGTTTCTGAGAACTGCTGCCGTATAAAAAAATACCATAGCTGCCATTTATAAGCAGGTTGTTTTCAAACCGGACATAAGAAATGTTTTCCGAATTCGAATAGTCATCATACCCGTATATCACGGCTTTATTCTCTTTGTCATTATCATTTGTGATTGCAGGGCCTTCCAGCCTGTTATTTAAGAAATTAATATCATAATTCCTTTCTTTAATTTCCACTACCCGGCAATAATCTTCATTCATGGCCATCAGGGTAAGACCGCGAAAAGTGATATGCGAAGCATTGATAAGCAGGGTGTAATTTTTCTCTTCATTGCCTATATTGGTTATTATTACATCTGTCGAATCCCCTGACTCGGATTTGAAGGTCACGTTGTTTTCTTCTGAACTGAATGGTACATGACCGATCTCTATTTGTTCCATATAATTGCCTGACTGAATATTAAATGTTACCGGGCCGGAAACACCGCATGAAACAAGCCGGTCAACTGCTTCATTTATTGTATTGAAGTCTGCACCGGAAGCACCTACTGTATATTCCCCGGAAAGGGGTGTACAGGGAGTAAATTCGTCCGCACCAATATCGGGTGTATTATGATCACGTATTTCACCGTCAATATCATAGTCTACCCCGGCAATATATACTCCCTTGTCATTGATCATCGGGTTGGTCGTATGCAGGTTCGAATTAGACAGAAACCTGGGATATACAGATATACAGTTCTCACATTGACCATAATTGTTGATCAGGTCATCCAGTGAAAAACTGCCGTTCTCAACAAACAGGTTATTATAGTCAAAAACATTTGAGGCATTGTAACCGGAAACCGGATTTCCCTGTTTAAATAAACCAATATTGTTGTTCAGAATACGGTTATAATTACCTGATAAACTGATGCCGGTATTTTTGTGGTTATCTCCTGTCATATTGATACTGTTATGAACAATATCCAGGTATTCGCATACCGATAATCGTATCCCGAAGCAAGAATTATAAGGTGCACCCAAAGCAATAAAATTATTACTCACATTGGCCCGTTTGTTATAATCCCCCTGGTAATAATGAATATAAATCCCGGTGGCATAGTTGGTAAGCCATATTTTGTTATTGGTTATCGTTAATGTTTCTGTTATGTAATTATTTAATGCTATTGCTGAAACATTAAAGGAATCGGAAACGATGATGTTATCTGTTATAACAGCATCTTTCTGATATCCTATACTTACGGCATGACGGGCCTGCTGATAAAATGAATTGCCGGATATGATGTTACCTTTTCCACGATGAGAATAATTACCGTTTATTTCAATGGCATCCAAACCATATTCAAATAGATTATCAATAAACACATTGGTAAAAATGCTGTCGCCACCTGCCTTAATAAGCTGGCCGTTTCCACCGGAACCGATAAAGTGGTTATTCCTGATCTCGTTTTCAGTTGATCCCGCGGTGAGAGCAATTATAGTGGAATATTCCTTATCAGGATTGGCCAGGGTAATATCCTTAAATACGATACCATCAGCTCCGTCAAGTTTGATCACATAGTTCGTGGTATCTGTTGCAGTGGTATCAGTGATTATTACCGAGGTACTGTCATCATCCCAGGGTTTAAATATGATGGGGCAGTTTTTTGATGCACCGGGAATATCGGGTATAACAAACTGTTCATAGTAAGTACCCGGTATTATGGCAAATGTTATGGCCCCTGCTATGCCACATGAACTTGTTAAGGTATCGATTGCTTCTGCAAAGGTTTTAAAATCAGTTGTGTCATTACCTATTGTAAAGGTCTGTTCCATTAAGGGGTTACAGGCGGAAACCTGTTTTTCTGCCTGGTCATTTGAGGTGATCTCATCCGGTTGCCCGTTTGGAAGGGAAGTCCATACCGTTATTGTATTTTCCCCGGATGATAAATTGATGCTGTCAAGGGTAATAACACCCGAAGTATTTCCGGGCAGTATTTCGGCAGTACACGCCGAGTCATATATTGTACCCCCGTTTACCTGCCATTCAAGTGTAAATGTAGTAATGGTACTGTCTCCTGAATAATTGGCTACCGTAACATCCAGGGCATTGGTACCCGTGTTGCATATTTCATTAGGTTTCAGTATCCGGGCAACCCCTATATCATAGGTATATGCTGTAAAACTTATTGTTGAAGTGTCATTATTGTGGTTATCATCCCAGGAAGAATCGGGGCGTGCTGTCCATACTTTCAGGCTATGCATGCCCGGGGTAAAATCATAATTACCAAAAATAAAAGGGTAACTCGTTTGCCCGTGTCCCAGGTTACCCGACCATGTTGTATCAGGTTGCCTGATCCCGTCAACCTCCCATTGCAATGCAGCCCCCGTTATGGTACTGTCGGATGAAAGATTCATGATTGAAACAGCAATATCCGTGCTGCCGGCAGGGATAACCGAACCATCCGCCGGCTGTTCAATACTGTAAACACCGATATCTTTGTTGCTTTTTGAAATGATATCCAGGGTATAGTGGTCGTTACCTGTATAATCATCACCCGGAAGCGCGGTCCATACATCAATGGTATGCTCACCGAAAGTAAAATCATAGGTTCCCAGGACCAATGCACTGTCTTTCCCGTTTTTGGCCAGGCTGCCGGTCCAGTTGAGAACCGGTTGTTCAATACCATCAACAGACCAGTGGACGGGTACTGACGTAATGGTGTTTTGCCCGTAATTATTCAGAGTAGCTTTTACAGTATCCTGCCCAAACGTTTCAGGATAAAATAGTTTTGTAATAAGTGCATCATCTGCAGGATCATAGTAATCATGCGTGGCTCCTATATCAGTTGTGGTTTCGTCAGGGTCTGGCTCATGGGTAGGATCACCTGCATCAATACAGGGCGATGATACATTTAAACGGATATCACCATTACAAAAATCATAAATCATGGGCAGGTCGGGTATATTATTATTACTGCCTTCGTAATTATTTTGTGTAATCCTGCAATAAAATACAGTAGCATTTGCCCAATTACCGTTAAGGATATCGTTATTGCCAACATTGTGGAACAAGCTGTTTGTAATGGTTGTTGAAATACCCCAGGCCCAGTTGACTACTCCGCTGCATGATTCACCGGAATTGTTATAAAAGGTACATTTATCAATTGTGGCATCTGATTCGTCTCCCCAGTTATATATCGCGCCGCCCCTGTTTTGAAGGGAAGGTACTTCAATACACTCGTTATGGGCAAAAACACACTCCGTGATCGTGCTTCTTGTATCAAAATTGGCTATAACACTCCCGTTTCCTGCACTATTGTGTGTAAAAATGCAATCGTGGATTATGGCTGTATAATTACAGTAGTCGTTTGCTATGGCACCACCCTGTTTTGCTTCATTATTATTAAATATGCAACCGGTTATCTCAACATTTCCATTGTCATTATTATAAATTGCCCCGCCAATGCTTTCATAGTCCTTATTATATTCGAATGTACAATCTTCAATAGTAACCGTGCTGTTGATATTTGCTATTCCGCCGCCCCCGCTATTTGAATAGTTATTTGTAAACATACAGTTTTTAATGATAAAGTTGGATACATTATCGTTCAGGATGCCTCCACCTTTTGTAATACCGGGACTGAGAAAGGCATACCCGTTTGCAATATGAAAACCATCGATAGTCGTGTTATTTGCCCCGCGTACCACATGATAAACGATTGAGGAAGGTGTTAACACGGTTTGATTGTTTAGCGGGTCTCTTAATGTATCTGATGTTTCCGTACCGTTAAACCCGCCGAGTAATGTAATGCCGGCGGGCAACTGAAAAGTAAGTGTCCTTTCATCAGCAGGGTCTTCCACGCCGTTGATATCTTTTGAAGGAAAATACGTTCCTTCGGCAACCCAGATTACATCACCGGCCAGGGCACTGTCAAATGCACGTTGCAGGTTACAATAGGCAGTCGCCCAGGATTCACCCGTGGTATCCGCACCCGCGGCATTATCATTTACATATATGGTATCGGATTGTGCACTGGAGATGATGGTAATACAGAATAAAAAGCCTGATAAGGCAATAATTTTTTTGTAAAAATCTGTTTTTTTACTCATTGTATATGTTTTAAGGCAAGAAAATATGCTATTTGGACAATATCTGAATATTTTTTTATTAAAAGAAAATAATGTGTGAAAATACTTACGTAATATTTATTTACTTAGTTGCATAAAAATTTATTTAATTTTATTGCGGGTTTGCCGGAAACCCTGCCGGGGATGGCTATCTGAATATGATCTTCACTAATGTTACTGAAGAAGGATACCTGTGTGCTGTGATTCAAACATATGATGACTTTTATTAGGGGAATGGCAGGCTTGACTTATGTTATAGGATGTTCCGGGAGTTATGAAATCCATGTGTATATACCTTTCATTGTGTTTATAATAGGATCTGCTGAAATAGTCTGTAGTGCATCAGATGCAAGGCGGCAAAGCGAAGGTGTATAATAATACTGCGAGCTGAAGCCAACGTATTAGATGATGTGGTACAGGCTAACGAAATATTATCCTTAATAACAAAGATTTTTACAGATATTGGCTAAAACCATTGCACTTTACAAACAAGTAGTCACCGTATCATGCTGATTATAAATTTATTTGGTGTTTTTCAGCAAGCCCTAATTAGTGTCTGTCCATAATGTCCGATATCAGCGTTGCTGCTCAACCGAACGAAGTGAGCTCTTGAACACCTTTAAAAATTAAACACGTTGTGAAAACTTTTTAAATCCTCAAATACTTTAGTATACCGCGGTTTAAAATGTTCGCGCGCCTTGATCTCGAACATTCTGAACAAACACTATGACTTTATAGACAAACTCTAATTAATACCGTATTTACCGGAAAAATTAGTTGTTTCATATATTTTTAAAACATCCTGCTATCCCATTGGATTATTAATCGATGAAAAGAAAAACGAAACAACAATACCTGGTGGACCAGGGAGGCGTTACATACTCTCAATTACTGCAGAATCATGATCTGTAGAAATATCATAAGAATAGTGAAAAGACTTACCCGACACGAATGAACGAACCTGAAGAAATCTGCTACTGAGCGAATACTAGTTTAACAACGGGAAATCCTAAATACTTACCGGGGAATATTAATAAACTCAGCATTATCCTTTTGATGTATCGTATATTTGCTTGGTATATTATGTGCTTAGTCCGTTTAGTGTAAATGGATACTAAAAGTAACAGGGGCTTTATGAAAAAAAAGAAGATTTATATTATCAATGTTCTTCCCTGGCTTTTTATGGCCCTGACATTTTTCTTCTTCATGGGTGGGTGTGCGAATGATGATAACGGGTCCTCGGGTCCGGAACAAATTGATTTGACCGGAACATGGACGCAGACAGATCCCTGCGATATTCTTACGATTTTCGACCTGACCCAGGAAGGAAAGGATCTTACAGGAACTCAGAGAGCGTCAACAGGAACTGTTGACGGACCACTTTCCGGTTCTGTCGACGGCATTTCTGTTTATCTGGAATGTACCTTGCCACATAATATGTGGTGCAAATACGATCTGACGGTATCGGGTGATGAGAATGACAAAATGAGTGGATCCTATACTTTGTCAGGAGGTAGTACAGGAAGCATACACTTTGAAAAAGAAGATTGACAACCTGCAGCTTGGTCCATTTTAATTGGTAGATAATCAGTTATTTACCAATTGTTTAAACACATGAAACCCTCATCCTTAAGGTATTTAATTTAAATAGTACAAAAACAAAAGGACATGAATATATACTAAGAACTTATTATGTAGGGATGAGGGTTCACCGAGCACCTTATTAAATTATTAATTTGCGAGGTAACAAATACCAGAGGCATTGATTAAGTGAAATAACAAATTAATTACTAATAGCTTAATTAAAATATATTCGAATGAAAAAAAAGGCGGATTACCATGGGGGCCTTACATGCTCTCAATTATTGCAGAATCCTGTTCCGTTTAAATACCCTAAAATTAGAGAAAAGACTCACCCGACACTATTCTGCATGTCTATAGAAAATTTCTGTCAGCGGCGGCAATTTTTTGTTTACTTTCTTTTTGCTGTAGAACTTAGCCGAAGGCGGTCTCACGACCCGCCAGGGGAGTAAAAGAAAGTAAATCTAACCGCTTGGAGAACGGTTCGAAATACCTGGCACTCGAAGAGGTAGTAAATATGCCTATGGATAAGCAACATGATTTACTTGAACAGAGATTCATGCAATGGAAGAAAAATTCCGCCCAGCTCGATGATCTCATATTCATCGGTATAACTTTTTGATACTTTCGGGCTTTATAACTTCCAGTCTCATGCACTTTACCTGCCACAAGTAAGTACAACATTCCAAAGCACACAGCCAGTAAATGCAACCTTAAATCCGTAATCATACAAATTCAAGTTATTGATAAACACATTAATTGTGCGGACTTCATTGTCGGAAGACATACTTTCCCCATGTCTAACCGGAAAAAGTTAAGTTTGTGAACGGTTATTACCCTGACTGAACACATAAATTTTGAATTCCACTTTATATTTTTTATATTGTGTTTAATTTCATCATAAAAAAATGTTAGGGAAAGATCAGGGGTGTAAAACATTATATAGCGTTAAAATATCAAACACAGCATACAGGAAAAAGTAAACATTGATTCCTTAACTATATATATAAAACTGATAAATTCAGGTTTTAATACAGGCTGACGGATAGCGTTTCGCACTTTATTATTCAGTAATTTCTTTTATCTGTTTTCACAATCGCATAATGATAATTGTCCTTCCATACTCCTCTGATTGGTAATATTTTCCGTCTAAGCCCCTCTCTTGTCATTCCAATTTTCTCAAGTACTCTTATTGATTTAATATTTTCTGTAGCTACGCCAGCTTCGACTTTTTGCAGATCAAAATCATCAAATCCAGTTTTAACCAATTGTTTTGCTATTTCTGTTGCATATCCATTCCCCCAGTAATCAGGATGAAGCTTATAATATATTTCACCAAGTTTAAATTTATCGTTTGACAGAGTAAATCCTGCCATTCCGATAAATTGATTTGTTTCTTTTAAAGTAATCTTCCATGTGTAAGAGTCTCTTGTTTTTTTTTGTTGTGCATTAATCAGGGGAATAAAGATCTTCTCAGTATCCTTAATTGTCTTAGGGATTCCAAGGGTATTAAATTCGTCAACTTCAGGAATTGAATTTAGTATATGAATATCGTTTATATCCTCGATCTTTATCTCTGTAAGTGCTAACCGTTTGGTTTCAGGATTAAAAGGCTCCGGATTGCTGACCCTATCCCAATTGCTTGATTGTTTACCTGTTAAGGAATGAATTATTAATTTCAGGATCAGTACGGAATCTACTTGTTTTGCCTCAAAATCAATCAAATCAGGTGCACCATTGTGGGCCATAATTATTTCAAGTCCCTGTTGCTTTTGAACAAAATCGGTAAGAACCTCAATCTTTCCGTACCCCACTATTGAGCGGTATGTTGTTGCCCATTTACAGGCTTTCTCATTTTTAACAATATCCGCTATCTCCTCAATCTCAAAGCAAACTTCCGGATTTTTTATCAGTAAGTCTGTCTTCTTACCACTTTCGGCACAATGAATATAAATATGGTTATCCCTGTAACCATAGTTAAAAGGTAAAATGTATGGCAATCCTTTATCTATCATCCCAATCCTGCAAATTTTGGAATGAATTAATATTTCTTCAAGTATAGATTTATCGGTTATCTCCTGGTTTACTTTTCTCATTTCTCATTTTTAAATTGTGAAGTCTTTTAGCATGACCGCCAAACGGTTGTTGTAAGCTCTTGAAACGGTCCTTTTTAGAGCCTTATGCATTGATAATTAATAATATAATCTGGCCCGAGGCTCTTATATAGAATAGCATTGTTATTATATATGCCTTCAAAGGGCCAATTGTTTCGAACCGCTCCCCAAGCGGTTCGACTTACTTTTTTGCTACAGCGAAAATAAGTAAGCAAAAAACGCCGCCGCTGATAGGATTTTCCTAAAAAATCAAGGTGATCACCTTGATTTTTCTTAACGGAAAATCCTGAAGGCGGAGTCCCGTTCTGTTGTTGGTTGATCTGGAAAGGATGCTACCGTCAGAAACTTACGTTATTTATGATAAGCTCTGTTATGTCACACAGCTCATCCGGATTTGTAATCCGACCGGAGGGAGCTCAGCGAAGCTAATCCGGATATTTTTTTACCCTGCTCCAGTCAGATGGAGCCGTTGTTCCGCGAAACCCACTTTCCTTAAAACCAGCATAAAGTTTTGCAGTAGCAGGACCCGTCTCAGAAAAATCGCGTAAGATTTCAAGGAAGGTTTTCTCCCCGCGGAACCCAAACTCACTCCTCCTTCGTCGTCGTTCGGACAGGGTTCCTCCAGGATCCCGCAACGAAAACTTTCCTTGAACCTGCAGATTGTTGATCAATCAAGAGCATTAACATTTTAAATTTATATCGAACTCACGTTAATTTTTTATTTTTGTAATGAGAGGGCTTCATTCCAAATTCATTCCGAAAACATTTTATAAAATAACTGGTAGAGCCAAACCCAACATTTTCAGAAACTTCATAAACGGGCTGACCATTTTCCAATAAGTGAGCTGCCTTTTTCAACCTGACAGAACGTATAAAATCAGTTGGTGTTTGCCCGGTAATGGCTATCATTTTACGATAGAGCCCTGTACGATCCATAAACAAATCGCTGCTTAATTGCTCAACAGAATAAGAAGAATTATCTATGTTTTTTTCAATTTGAGTAAGTGCCCTTTTAATAAGATCCCGGTCAATATCGGTGAAGGTAAAAGTACCTGGGTTTAACACAATGGCATTTTTAAAAAGTTCTTTATATTTTTTCTGTTGTTCAATAAGGTTTTGTATCCTGAGCTGAAGAATTTCCATATTGAATGGTTTGGTTATATACGCGTCTGCCCTTACCTTAAAACCTTCAAGCTGAATGTCATCAGAAGCCCTGACCGTAAGAAAAATTACAGGAATGTGAGATATATGTATGTCATTCTTTAGTTTGTCGCAAAATTCAATCCCCGACATTTTGGGCATCATAATATCGGATATAACCAGATCGGGATGTTCCTCCCTGGTTTTAAGCAATCCTTCAACACCGTTAGATGCCGTAATAACCTTGTAGTTTTCTGATAGTTCATTGTACAGTAATGTTTTAAACTCTTCGTTGTCCTCAACAAGTAAAATTTTGACAGTATGTTTTTTTGTCCTTCTCACTGTGCTTAGCCCCTTTTCTTCAATTGATTGTAAATTAGCCGGTATCTCAACTGTAAACGTACTTCCCTGGCCTAACCGGCTTTCTACATCAACGCTTCCATTGTGCATTTGAACAAATTCTTTAATCAAATGAAGACCTATTCCGCTCCCGGTAGATTGGTTATTTTGTTTGCATTGATAAAATCGGTCAAAAATGTGAGAAAGATCATTTTCCGGAATTCCACATCCCGTATCGGAAACCTGAATAGCAATTTTAGATTTACTATCATTGCCTGGCGAAACTTTGTATAAGCTTAGTTCTACATCTCCTCCTCTGGGAGTAAATTTTAATGCATTTGAAAGAAGGTTGTTTATTATTTTTTGTAATTTACTCTTATCCAGGAATGCAAGTAAGTTTTTATCACCAACTTTATAAATAAACTTTACTCCCTTTTCATTAGCCAATTCTTCAAAAGGATGGACCAGTTCTTCAAGGAATTCGTCAACATCGCAGTAGCTTAACTGAAGTCTTTCTCCATTCATTTCCAGTTTGCGAAAGTCGATAAGCTGATTAACAAGTTCCAATAAATCTTTGGCATTATAATATATACCCGTTAATTGTTTCTTTAATAACTCATCGTTAAGTTTTTTTATAATCGAATCAAGTGGCGTTAATATCAGTGTGAGCGGTGTCTTTAGCTCATGACTAATGTTGGTAAAGAAGGATAATTTCATTTGGTCCAGCTCGTCTTTTTGTTTTTTTATAATTTTTTGTTTGTTCCATTTATAATACGTATATATTATATATGAAAAAACACCCAGAAACAGGATGATATAAATAAAATATGCTAATGGTGTTTTCCAGATTGGGGGATGCACCACAATGGTAATTTCCGCACACCTATCACCCCAATTTCGGTTGTTATTAGCAGCATATACTTTTAAATTGTAAGTCCCTGGATGTAAATTGGTATAATTTGCATGGCCAATCCCATTTGTTGAACTTACCTCGTTCCATGTAACATCTATTCCTTCAAGCATATATTTATAATATGTCTGTGCCGGATTCACGTAGTTTAAAGCAGAAAAATCGAAACTCACAAAGTTTTGAAAATGTTTCAGGTCAATTTGTTTTGTTGTGCTGATTGATTGATTGAGGATAATATTTCCGTTATATTTTTCACCTACTTTAATTTCAGTACCAAAAAGCATGAACCTGGTAATTAGTGGTCTCGAAAGCTGTTGTTTTGACGAATTGATCCGGTTTAGGTCAAATTCGTTAAAACCATCCAAACCTCCCCATAAAAGATGATTATCAGATGTTTTATAAACTGATCTTGGTAAAAACTCGGCTTTAATCACCCCGTCGTAGTGATTATAATTTACAAAGGAGTAATGGTAATTTGTTTTATTTCCCGAAATTTCAATACAAGTAATCCCATTAGAAGTTGATACCCATACGTTTCCAATGTTGTCTTCGATTATCGAACGTATAGCATTGTTAACCAATCCGTCTTTTTCGTAAAAAGATTGAGTACTGTTGGCAGTAGAATCATAAACATAAAGCCCGTCTTGAGTGCCAAACCATATAAGACCCCGACTATCAATGTAGATACTATGATACATATAGTTATCATGTTGAAATATAGTTTCATTTTCCCTATCAGGAAAAGAAATAGATTTATCGATACAATCATAAATAAACAACCCAGCCATAGAGGTACCTATTAGCTTGTTTTTCCCAAATTGTATTAAATAATAAGTATAACCCAGGTTTTGCCCGGAGGATGTTTCAATTCTTTCAAAACTACCTGTCGAGGGTTTGAGAATGCCGAAACTGTTATCGGTACATACGTAATAATGGCCATCTAATGCTTCAAAGATATACTGGCAACAAACGGGTTTGCTATAATGTTTAATGTTTGCATTGGAAATGTTATATAGCCCATTGTATTGGGTACATAACCAAGTCTGTTGTTTACTATCTTTAAACAACATGTTACATGTTGTGTTTACAGGTACCCGCTTATCAGGAACCAATGATTCTGTACTTTTACTATACTGGTATAATCCGTTTTGTGTACCAACAAATACGATGTTGTTTGTTTCTGAAAAACCATTAACCCGCAGTTTTTCATTATCATGTAGCTTAAATAATGTACGCCCGAAATTACGAAACTTGAACCTGTCCGGATGATAATACAAAAGCCCTCTATTAATAGAACCTACCCATAATCCACCGTTATTATCATTATATTGTGTAGTGATCTCTGTTTCAAACAAACGGCCATCAATCAGTTGGATTGGTGATATAAGCCGTTTGTTTTTCAGGTTTTTGTCTATCAGCCATAGTCCCTGAAAGGAGCTAATCCAGCAATTTCCTTTACTATCTATGGTTAAGGTATTTTGCCAGCAATCGTCGGTTTCAATAATTTTATCCCAATTTCGTGTATTAATATTATATCGTGCTGATAATCCCTTTTCCTGGCCGTTTCGTACCTGGTACAAATACTCATTATAAGGCAGAACAGCAATGGTTAAGGAGTATTTATTTATGTTATTTTTATATGGGATATCCCTGAATATTTCTTCATGTGTATTAATATCATAGCAAACCATTATTCCTGATTTATAAAAAAGAAATAATTCCTTATTAACTATTTCGATGTCAATTAGTTGATCGTCGGAGTAATTGGTCACTAAAACATCAGGAATAAACAAAACAGCCTTTTCTTTATGGCTTTTTTTTAATAAAAGTTCGTTCTTATCTGTTATGAACCAGGAGTTACATTCTGAGTCCATAATAAAATCAGTCACCCGGCCTTTGATTCCATAAGTATCAAATATGCTATCGATATTGGTCACTAACCTTTCTTTTCTTACATCAAAAAGATAAAGTTTATACTGATTTTTAAGCCATATATTATCTGCCTTATCAATATAAGTAGTGTGCCAACCGTAATAATTACTTAGTGAATATGCTTTTTGATTACTATAATGCAAATATAAAAAGCTTGATCCATCATAAATATTCACCATTCCCAAGGTTACTACAGCTATGCGGCCATCATGTAACTGACAAATACTTCGAACCCCGTTATCGGAAAGTCCATTATTGGCATCAATGGATGAGAAAACAATATGTTCCTGTGCAAAAAGTTGACTATAAATAATACAGTTTACAAGTATTAGAATAATCCTCATTTTAACTTATTTGTGATACCAACAAAATAAAAGATAATTTTATAAATTTTCAGCAACTTTTACAGAAAATCTTTCATTTCTATTATTTAAACACATTTTTTGTTGTTTTCCTCAAATCGTTTATATATTATTCTTTTTCAACCAGGGAGGTTTTTTTTTCAACATAAGTTTCACTTACGTTTCTTGTCGCCTGCCTACTTTTGTTTTTACCACATAATTTTTTAAAAATGTTAACAAATTTTGTGCAAATGGAAAGTATAATCAGGTCATTAAATGTAAAACGAACCTCTTTAATGAGGATAACATATAATTTAATCTTCCTGTATTTTTATTAAATGTTTCAACTTTATACTTTACCAATATGCGGAAGAGTAATTATGTTTTGATTAATTGATTATTAAGTATGGTAAGAAATTGTTCTAAGATTCGATGCTAATCTTCAATGGAATATTTGATAATACTATATTTATTCAATATATTTGTTAAACGAATTAATTCTATCTAATTAAATCTAATTAGGGTATGTGTATAATGTCCGATATCTGCATTGCTGCTAAAATTTTAAATTCTCAAATACATCAGTATTCTGCGGTTTAAAATGTTTTTCACAACGTGTAATTATTTTTATAAAGGTGGTCAAGAGTTCACTTTTAAATGAGTTGAATAATTTACGTCGTTGGGTTTATGCGCCTTGATTTTGAATATTATGAACAAACTCTAATTAAATCTACTAATCTATTTATATTATGAAAAAAAACAGACTTCTTAAAGTAGCAATTTTCATGTTACCTCAGCTATTGTTTTCGCTCTGGAGCTTTGGTCAAACTTCAATGATACGAGGCACTGTAACAGACGAAAACGGAGCCCCGTTGGTTGGAGTGAATGTAGTAATTCAGGGGACAACCATTGGTGCCATTACTGACGTAAATGGAGAGTATCAGATTGAAGCCGGCGCTGAATCGACTCTTACTTTCTCATTTGTTGGCTACAACAGTGAAAGTGTTGTCGTTGGCGACCAAACAGTGATCGACATAATGTTGTTACCAGACATTACGCAGTTGCAGGATGTTGTTGTAGTTGGTTATGGCACTCAAAGAAGGGAAACGATGACGGGTTCGATATCAAGTGTCAACGGTGAGGAGATTACTAAAAACCCCTCGAATAATGTTTCAACCTCTCTGGCGGGTAAGCTTCCGGGCCTGGTTATTAACCAGCGCGACGGATGGCCCGGGAGAGAAGGACTCAGCATATTGATCCGCGGGGGCGGTACAATGGATAGTAATCCAAACGATGGTATTGATCCTAATTCGCCTCTCGTCATTATTGATGGAGTGCCCCGTGATAATCTGAGCCGGCTTAACACGGAAGATATTGAAAGTGTATCTGTGCTGAAGGATGGATCGGCTGCCATCTATGGCGCCCGTGGGGCAAACGGTGTGATTCTGGTTACTACCAAAAAAGGATTTCGGGGCCGCCCCGTGTTTAACGTATCCTATAATTATGCCCTTAACCAACCTACGATGTTTCCTGAAATGATGGATGCAGTTTTGTTTGCAGAAACGTACAATGAAGGAAAATGGTATCGGGATGGACGGCCTGACATGAGCGAATTTACTCCTCATTTTACGGATGAGGCTATTCAGAAATACCGTGACGGCTCGGATCCTGTTTTATACCCGAACACAGACTGGGCAAATGTGGTAAGGAAGAAGCATACCATTCAGCAGCGGGTAAACATGCAAGCAAGCGGGGGAGGTGAAAATACCAGGTACCTGCTCTCTTTCGGAATGACAGACCAGGACGGTATTTTAAAGAATAATCCCACCCATTATAGGCAGTATAATATGCGGGTCAATGTTGATGCTGATATAGCGGAAGGTTTCACCGTTGGAGCCAACATTAATGCTATTATCAATGAAAGAACCAATGCTGCACATCAATTCATAGGAGTAAAACAAGACTTTGTTAATACAATACAATCAAATCCTACGCTGGTAGCCGTATATCCTAACGGGTTGATCGCACCTGGCCGGTTCCGTGATAACCCTCTTCTGGCAGATCGGGGTGGATATGAGAAAGTAAAGGATTATCCGCTGTATTCGACTTTTACAGCTAAATACGAAGTTCCATTCGTAAAAGGATTGACACTGGATGCTTCCTACAATTATGACATGAGAAACGAATTCCAAAAGTGGTTCCGTAAACCGTTATACTACCATCAATATAACGTGAATACCGAAGAGTATGACCGCATGATGACCAACAATCCTGTCGAGTTAAGAGATGACTATCGTAAGTGGACAATGTCTCTGTTCAACTTCAGGGCCACTTACCGAACAACGATCGGTCAGGATCATAACTTTTCCGTAATGGGGGGGGTTGAACAACAGCAGAACAGATATAGTGGAGCATTTGCCTATCGGAAAAATTTTGTTAGTGCTGCCATTCCACAGATCGATCGGGGAAGTTCGGATGCGGAAGATAAGGACAACGGCGGTTCCGCTAGCGAGGATGCTTACAACAATTACTTTGGCCGGTTGAATTATGATTTTAAACGCAGGTACCTGCTTGAATTTGTGTTCCGATATGACGGTTCCCCGGTTTTTCCGGAGGGAAAAAGATATGGTTTCTTCCCTTCAGTTTCTGCGGGGTGGAGGTTGACGGAAGAAGATTTTATCCGCGACAATGTGTCGATCATAAGCGAGTTAAAGCTCAGGGGGTCATACGGGGAGTTGGGTAATGACCGTGTTCCAAAATGGCAATACATGCAGACTTTCCAATTTGGAAGTAATTACGTTTTTGGCGGCAGCGATGTGCCTGGAATTTACTCTGGCACAATGCCCAATCCGGCTATTACTTGGGAAGTGAGCAAGAAACTCGATTTCGGACTGGTTGCTGAATTATGGGACGGATTGCTTGGCGTAGATTTTACGATATTTAAAGAGAAACGATCAAATATCCTGTGGCCACGCATCCTTTCGATAAGTCGGGTGTTTGGTTTTCCAGCCTTGCCCGACGAAAATATCGGAAAATTGGATAATAATGGATTTGAGTTGATATTAAGTCACGGGAATACCCTTGGAGATCTGACGTATTTAATCACTGCAAACACTACTTTCGCACGAAATGAAATAATTTTCATAGACGAAGTGCCGCCGGCCGAACCTTATCAGACAGCAACCGGTCATCCGTATAGATCAGGTCTTTATTACAAGTCTGACGGGATTTTCAATACACAGGAAGAGTTTGACAACTACCCACACGGTAACGGAGCGCAGGTGGGAGACATTAAGGTGATTGACATGAATGGCGACGGGGAAATAAATGGAGAAGACCGGTACCGTGTCGATTTTAATGCAATTCCCGAATATGTCTTTGGTCTGACCGCCAATTTACAATACAAGGGGTTTGACCTGGCTTTGTTTTTCCAGGGACAAACCAATGCCTATACTTATGACGGTACGCTTACAGAATTTGGTCAAGAAGATCTTGATAATAATGTGGTTTACCGGGCCACCAACCGCTGGACAAGGGACAACCAGGAAGGGGCTACAATGCCCCGGGCGGATGCCTGGGAACCGGGAGCTACCGACTTTTTCCTGTATGATGCGACTTTTGTCAGGCTTAAAAACGCTGAATTAGGCTACAGCCTGCGTAACATAATGTCTAACATAAAAGGTTTTGACGACGTTCGTTTATTCGTAAGTGGCACGAATTTATTAACCTGGGCCAAAGAAGTTACGTGGAGGGATCCGGAACTGGACGGCGGTTTTACGAGGTATCCGCCGTTGCGGATTATTAACTTCGGTGTTAATGTCAGATTTTAAAATGATTAAACGATGAAAAAGATGAAAAAGATGAAAACTATAAAAAGAATAATACCATTTTTTCTTATATTAATATTCAATTTTTCTTGTGATCAAAACATCCTGGATATTGAGCCGCAGGACCGTGTTGCCGAGAGCGCCGTATGGAGTGACGCAAACCTGATAGGCGCCTATCAGGCAGAGCTTTATAATGCTATCCCTCACGGGTTTTACATCCATATGCTTTCAAAATATACAGATGAAGCTTATAACACCGCGCCATGTTGCTGCGCTGAACATTTCAGAACGAACACCTATTCACCTGATAACATCGCTACCATGGCAGGCGATTGGTGCGGTAATTACCTATATTATTGGGACAGGGGTTATGAATATATTCGCAAGGTCAATCTTTTCCTGGAAAAAATGGAGGAAATCGATTTTGAGTTGGAGGATAAAGACAAGTTGGTCGCGGAAGCCAAGTTTCTAAGGGCGTTTATCTATTTCGAGCTCATAAAACGGTTTGGCGGCGTTCCCATCGTCTCGCAGTCTTATGAACTTGGTGATATTGAGAGTGTGACTTTCAAGCGAAATACCTTTGATGAATGCGTGGCATTCATTGAGCAGGATTTGACCGAAGCTATGCCGGACCTGGATGATCAATATCGATCGAGTCACTCCAATTACGGAAGGGCAACAGCGGATGCATGCCGGGCATTACTCTCCCGTACATACCTTTATGCTGCTTCGCCTTTATTCAATCCATCCAACGACCAGCAAAAATGGCAGAAAGCATCTGATGCCGCTAAAGCTCTTATAGATTTAGAGAACTACGAACTGTACCCCGACTATCAGAAGCTTTTTGAACTCTCACAGGGAGATTCCCAGAAAGAAGTGATTTTTTCGAGAGGTTTTACCACGTCCAACGGACACCAGGCGCCCGTGCATAATTTTAACCGCCGTTATGAGGGCTACGGCGGTTGGTGGGGCAGTAACGGGCCTTCACAGAACCTGATTGATGATTACGATATGATCAATGGAGAACCACCATTTTTGCCAGATGGAACGGTTAACCCTGATTCAGAATATGATCCGCAAGACCCCTTCGCGAATCGTGACCCCCGGTTTGATGCGAGCATTGTTCATGACGAAACCGTATTCCGGGGAGATACTTTTGAGATGTGGATCTCAGAAGATGGTTCTAAATGGGGGTATGATTCATATAAGAATACAGGTGACAATCCCCGGACAAACTATGTACTCAAAAAGTTCATGCCTACAGAGGGCCCTTTTAACTGGCAAACGCAATATACAATTCAATGGCCGCATTTCCGGTTGGCTGAGATATACCTGAACTACGCGGAGGCGCAGTTCGAGCTGGGCCACGAAGATATCGCCAGGGAATATTTGAATAAAGTAAGAAGCAGAACGAGCGTTGAAATGCCCGATATTCCAGCAACTGTTACCGGGGAGGACTTGAGGAGAAGGATATATAACGAACGAAGGATTGAATTGGCCTTTGAAAACCACCGGTTCTACGACATCAGACGATGGGATATAGCCATTGATATCGAGAATCGCCCGATCAGAACCTTGGATATTTTCTTAGATCTAAATACCGGCGAAAAAAGATATGAAGAGGTGATATTGCGCGATAAATCAGGAACATATGAAAAAAAGATGAACCTCCTTCCTATTGAACGGGATGAGATTCAACGTAACCCTGAGTTGGAGCAAACGCCCGGCTGGTAGCTAATATCCAGCTATTATTCCGCCAAGTGTAAGCTTGGTTGAGTAGATAGAAATCAAGTTATTCTGGCCAGACCTGGTTATGACTCCGAAACACAAGGAGAGAACCGGGCTGGCCATTTTTATAAAGGACTTAAAATGATCATAAATAAGTTATTTATAAAGTGACGGTATAAATCATTATTATTCAAACTTCGTTACAGAGTTTGGATTTTCTTTATTTGGTCATTATTATTATTGTTTTCGGCTTATACTTCGGGTATTACTGCAGGTAAGCGAGTATTAGAGGCTGAATCTGCAGAGCTTGTTGGAGGTTCTTTAAAGGCGTCTGATAACGCGGCATCAGGAGCTTGTTCGGTAAGTCTATCTAAAACAGGAGATGGAAATAAAAGTATCATCAGGTCGCTGATGGAGAATGTCAGTCGCGAAGGAACGATGTTGCTCGACCTTACGCGGCACGGCCGCGGGAATCTTGATCCTGAAATAATCCGAACATGTTATCAATTTTGTTAATCATGGATTCGGACCGGTAGCTATAGATGCAATAGTAGTTAAATAAGCGACACAATTTATATTGATTTCATGTTAGCTGGATCATACTCCTTATTAAGAAACAATAGTGACAGTAATGTATAAATCAAAAATTATCAGGAAAATTATTATTAATATGGTAAATGAGTCTACCCTTACCATGTTATTAACAGCCATACTTATGGGTTCTGCCTGTAATATAACGCGGCCTGAAAAACCCGATTCAAAGGAAATGGTCGTTTGGTATAATAAACCAGCTGGCGATGCCTGGCATGATGGTTTATTAATAGGCAATGGTTACATGGGCGCCAATGTCTTTGGAAGAGTTGAGAATGAGAGGATAGCTTTAAATGAATCCACCTTCTGGTCGGGAAGGCCTCATGATTATAATGATCCTGGCGCGTACAATTATTTCGAAAAGATTAAGGAGCTTGTCTTTGCAGATAAATTCAAGGAGGCAGAGGAAATGGTAAATGAACATTTTTACGGGATACCTGTGGCGCAACAAGCCTATCAGCCACTGGGCGATCTTCTCCTGAACTTTACTTTAAGCGGTGATTCCATAAAGGATTACTACCGGGAATTGGATATGGAAACGGGGGTGGTCAAAATTAGTTACATGGATGGTGACGTGAAGATGACCCGTGAGGCATTTATGTCCTATCCCGACCATGTTATGGTCATGAAAGTATCGGCTAACAAACCTGGAAGGGTGTCTGTGGAAGCAAAACTCCGGAGTTATTTCACGGGGGAAACAATAGCAGAAGATAACAAGCTCATCTTAAACGGAACATGGAAGTACATTCCGGAAAGAGAAAGCTGGCTGATAGCCAAGGTTGAAGGAACAGGAATGAATTTCCAGACATCCCTGACTGCCGCAGCTGAAAATGGTAACCTGGAAGCAACCGACTCGAGCCTTGTTGTTACTAATGCCAATTCAGTGACATTCATCCTCACTGCAGCAACAAGCTTTGTTGATTATACCGATATAAGCGGAGACCCCGCGGCCAAATGTGAAAAAATAATGGCAGGAGTCAAAGGGAAAAGTTTTAGGAAACTAAAGAAAACTCATCTGGAAGATTTCAGTAACCTGATGTGTCGGGTTCACCTTAAGATAGGTGATCCCATGATGAATGAAATGCCAACAGATGAAAGGGTTACTGATCTGAAGAATGGTCAGCCTGATCCGGAATTATTATCCAAGATTTTTCAATTCGGGCGATATATATTGGTTTCAAGTAGTCGTAATGGTAGCGAACCAGCTAACTTACAGGGACGATGGAATGAGGATTTGCTTCCAAACTGGGGAAGTAAATATACTGTTAACATCAATACGGAAATGAATTATTGGCCTGCCGAAGTTACCAATTTATCAGAATGCCATATGCCACTATTTGATATGTTAAAGGATTTATCCATAAATGGAGCAAAAACTGCAAAAGCATATTATAATGCCAGTGGTTGGGTATTACACCATAATACGGATTTATGGCGTGGTACAGCGCCTGTTGATGCAGCCAGATATGGTATGTGGCCAATGGGAGGAAGCTGGCTGTGTCAGCATATCTGGGAACATTACCTATATACCGGGGATGTAGAATTTCTGAGAGAATATTATCCGATAATGAAGGGTTCAGCACAGTTTCTTCTGGATATTATGGATGTTGAGCCTAAACACAACTGGTTGGTTGTGCCTTTTTCAGTGTCGCCTGAACAGGGTTATTTTATTGAAGATAATGAAGAAGAAATGTATTTATCTTCGTCAACCACTATGAATGCTGGCATAATCAGAGATCTTTTTTCAAATTGTATTGATGCACAAAAAATATTGAATACGGATCAGGAATTCGGTAATAAACTCGCGGAGGCATTGGAAAAAATACCTCCATATCAGATAGGGGAAGACGGTTTATTGCAAGTGTGGATTGAAGACTGGAAAAGGGGTAATGAAGGGCATAATATGTCTGCAAATTTTGGATTTTTCCCCGGGCACTCAATCACGTTAGGTGGAAATCCGGAAATTGCAGAAGCCATTCAGAAATGGCTCGAGCCTCGTCAGACCAGGACCGGTTGGGGTAGCGCGTGGGATATTTGTGATTGGGCAAGACTGGAAAACGGGGGAAAAGTCGATACGGTTATCAGGGATTTTTTTCATGTTCCACAACAGGAGAACGCGACACCAGAAGCTAATGCGGTGCCACCCATTCCTGCAGGAATGTTTAGACCGGGAATTGGAAATAATTTTCACAATTTAAATTACAACCAATCTGATGCCAATTTCGGATTTACAGCCGGTATTTCCGAATGCCTGTTACAGAGTCATGCCGGCGAAATATCATTACTTCCGGCATTACCTTCCAGCTGGGAAAAAGGTTCAGTGAGTGGCCTAAGAGCAAGAGGAGGATTTGAAGTAAATATGAGCTGGGAAAATGGTAAACTAACAACATGCGAGATTAAATCAATTCTGGGAAATCCTTGTGTTGTAAGGTATGGCGAAAAGACAAAAACCTATAACATTCCGGCTGGAAGCTCAATTAAAATCACGGATGAAATATAAACAAAATGAAAAGTAATAACATATTCATACCCTTTGTATTAGTTTTGATTTTTATAAATTCAATATATTTTTTCAGGAAATATCATATAATTATACCAATATGATAACAATATTTTATGACCAAATTCTTTTGGCATTTGAAAATGCTTCGGAACTGACACGCAGGGGAATTCAAAATGATATTTTAACCTGCATTATTGGCTTCGCCGAGCTAAAGGTTCATAAAAATGAATGAGAATTATGTAATATATTGAAGAGCATTAAAATAACAAATTAGAACCGTGAGATTTATTTTTCATTCATTTTTACAAAGTGCGCCAATTTCAGGGCATCTGCTTCGTTGCGAAAGCTTCGCTGTAGGTTACTACAACTTCAGCTTCCGACGCCTTGCATCTGCCCCAAACTTGACGCATGAATAATACAGGTTAAGTAACTTTTCAATAGTTGATAAATCCCCAAACACATTTCAATTAAATAATGATCGAAGCAAATATTTACTTTAGCTACTGACTGACATAGAAAACCAATCCTATACAAGAAATTGTAAAGGGTCAATCTTAAAAAAGAAAAATAATATCTTAATATTGTAATAAAATATGAAAATAAAGAATCTTAATTTCCTGACCTGCCTGGCATTTCTGGCACTCATTTTCAGTTGTTCAAATCAGAAACGAAATAATGAAGAAGGAGAAATTTCCATTAATGAGAATTTCTTGAAAGTATCAGACAATCAAATAATCAATCAAAAAGACGACACTGTTTATCTGCGCGGTTTCGGATTAGGCGGGATGCTGCATCTTGAGAATTTTATCGATGGTTATCCTGCCAATGAAGAAGCGATGATGCAAGGTTTATTAAAAGTACTGGGGGAAGAGAAATACAAGCTTTTCTTTCGCGAGTTCTACAAAAATTATTTCACGGAAGCAGATGCGGAATTCATCCATAGTCTTGGATTAAACCTTGTCCGTATCCCCGTCAACTACCGCCTTTTCGAAGATGATATGAATCCCGGAGTCATAAAGGAAGAAGGTTTTGAACACCTCGACAGGGTTATTGAACTTTGCGCGAAATACCAGATCTATACCATCATCGACCTCCATGCTTTACCGGGCGCCCAGAACCAGCACTGGCACAGCGACAACCCCACGCACAAGGCATATTTTTGGGTGCATAAAGATTTTCAGGACAGGGTGTTGCACCTTTGGGAAGTTATTGCCGAACGTTATAAAGACCAACCGTGGGTAGCAGGTTATGATTTAATAAATGAACCGGCTAACCCCAACGGGGAAATTGTTTTCCAATACTACAAACAGCTGTACGAAGCCGTCCAAAGGGTTGATCCAAACCACATCATGTTCATTGAAGGAAACAAATATTCCACCGAATTTGACATTTTTACCGAGATTTGGGATGATGTTGTTTATACCAACCACGATTATGCAGACCCCGGATTTATTGATGGCGGCGACTATCCCGGTTATTCGAGGAGCAGGTACGTTAACAAGGATACTCTCGAAAGCGACTTCATAAAAAGGAGTGAGTTTATGTTCAAGAATAATATTCCGCTATGGGTTGGCGAATTCGGGCCTGTTTATACCGGGATCCCTGAAAAAGACGAAATGCGGTATCAGGTTCTGAAGGATCAATTGGACAATTACGATAAGTATAAAGTTAGCTGGTGCATATGGTTATACAAGGATCTGGGGCTTCAGGCAATCCTTTCACAGGATGAAAATACGCCGTACATGAAGCTGATAAGCGCTTTCCTGGAAAAGAAAAACTACCTTGGCGCCGATGCCTGGGGTTCTACTGATGAAAACATCAGGCAGGCATTGTCGCCACTCGAGGAGTTATTTGAAAGAGAATTCCCTGAATACAATCCTTATCCTTTTGGGCAAAAAATGCACATCGCTTTATTGGTGCGTCATATACTCATTGCCGAAGCATTGGTGCCGGAATACTGCAATCTATTTAAAGGTTTAACAGATGAAGAATTAATAGCGCTCGCCGAATCCTTTAACTTCAGAAATTACAACAAACGAGAACGCCTTGTGAGTATTCTATCCGGAAAGGAATGATGATTATAGAACTGAACGCTCACCTATGATGTATATGATAAATTAGAATGCTGATACAAAAATTTCGTGAGGTAACAACCGATCCCGCGTTAGCGGGAGAGCTCGTGAACACCATTTAAAATAAACAAAAGGTGAACAAATACCACAAATATTGATTAAAGGAATAATAATTTGTAAACCAGAACATTAATTATATTATATTCAAATGAAACAGATTAGTTCACAAAATTTCAAAAATAGTTTATGCCTTACAGTAGCGTTGTTTTTTACACTGAATGTATGAGTACAGCAATATCCCTTTCAAAATCCGGAATTAAGTTCTGAAGAAAGAGCTAAAGATTTAATCAATCGATTAACACTGGAAGAAAAAGCAGCTCTCATGTGCGATCAATCCGATGCCATCCCGCGGCTGGGCATAAAGAAATTCAACTGGTGGAGTGAGGTACTTCATGGGTATGCCAATAACGATAGCGTAACTGTGTTTCCGGAACCTGTTGGTATAGCTGCATCATTCGATGATGAACCGGTATACAGGATTTTTAATGCTGTGTCTGATGAGGCTCGCGCCAAATACAACCGATGGATAAAAATGGGAAATGAAAACAAATTATTTCGTGCATAAAAAAAATCATAACACAAATAAGCCATGGAATACAAGGAAAAAACTTCTTATACCGAATTCAAGCGATTCTGCAAGACGCTTGAATTACATAATAACCCTGATATGATTGCCGCTTACAAAAAGGCACATGCCAAAGGACAGGCCTGGCCTGAAATTACACAGGGTATTCGTGAAGCAGGGATCGTGGACATGGAAATATATCTGGCCGGACATCGGCTTTTTATGATCATGGATACTGTATCTGACTTCGAACATGACAAGGCAATGGCTGAGTTGGCAACGAAACCCCGTCAATCTGAATGGGAAGAATTGATGTCAAAATTTCAGAATTCATCTGCAGGGGAAACTGGTGGTGAAAAATGGCAACTGATAGAAAGGATTTTCAAACTTGAATAGTTCTACAATAAAATTTATAATAATAAACACATTTCAAATACCGTTATCCCGTTTCCCTGTTTGTAAAACTTGACCGGTTCTAAGACAATATATTTTATGAGACGTTATTTAAAAATTATATATTTGTTAGTTGTTTTATTAATTCCCTATTCGCTTTACTCACAAGTGAAAAATCCTTTACCAAATAATTACTATCAAAAATTATTTGAGCAAATACAAAGCCAATATGGACCAGACCAAACACTTTTAAATGGCATTTTTTATCAATACCCTTACAGAAATGCAAAGGGACATCCATTTTTTCATGAAAACCGGTTTTACCATGGAGATTTGGTTTTTAACAACATCCTGTATAAGAATATGGAACTAAAATTTGATATTTTCAACCAGCAATTGATTTTAAATTATTATTTTAATGGAAATTACACTCCGTTGATTTTACCTACTGAATTAATATCATACTTTAGTTTAGAGGGAAAACAATTTAAAACCGTCTGTTTAAAGGAAACAGGTACAGCAATTTATCAGGTGTTGGGACTAAACGACAGCATTCAATGTTTATATCAGTGGTCAAAACAAAGGAGAGAATCTGATCATCTGGGACAAATCCTGTCATATAAATTTACTTTTGAAAAAAGAAAAACTTTTCTTTCTATCAATGGTGAACTTCACAGGTATATGGGAAATAGTTCATTTTTGAGAGTATTTCCTAAAAATACCCGGCAACAGATAAAAAATTTTTTTAAATCAAACAAAATTAAAGTCAGATACAGCAATGACAACGTCATTGAAACACTGATGGAATATTGCAATGAATATTTAAAAACAGATTCGAAATAATATGATTATAAGAAGATTATATATCTTTTTTGTAATATTTTTAATTTTATCCTTTCCCTTGTATGCACTAATACCAGAAACAAGTTTACTTTCAGCTATACCCCAAATTAGTTTGTTTAAATATATTACTGGAATTGAAGAAAATTCCGAATATATATTTTTTTTTAAGGACAATTGGATTGATAGTATAGAAATCCAGGTTGCAGACACAAATACTTTTTCGATTGATGTATTATGTAAAAAACTGGATGAAAATAATCTTAATATTTATGTAGAAAACAAAAACGTATTTATATATCCGGGGAGAAAATTAGTTACAGAAATACCTGATTATAAAACCAATAATTTCCATGAAAAAATTTCATACCAGGAGAATAACGGACTTACTGATACTGAAAGAAATTATATTCAGGGCAAAAAGATAGCATCGGTTGAAGTATTAAGCGTTGGCAATAAAAATAACAGCAAAAATGACCAAAAATGCATGGTAAGCGGCAATATACGCGATGAAGCAACCGGTGAGGCATTGATAGGTGCAACAATATATGTAGAGGAGCTTGAGATAGGTATAGCAACCAATGTGGATGGTGAATTTAAACTGGTATTAAAACCTGGTAAGTACAAAATTCTGGTTAACTACATATCAATGAGACAAAAAGAATACTACCTGCAGGTGTATTCGAGTGGCCGGTTAAACATTGAAATGAAAAAAGAGCTTATAGAAATTGATGAAGTAGTAATCACATCTGGTCATTTCCATCATGTTAAAGGGATGCAAATGGGATTCGAAAAGATCTCAACAAAAACGATGAAAGAAATACCTATGGTAATGGGAGAGAAAGATATAATTAAAGTGGCTCAAATGTTGCCTGGGGTTGAGAGTGTAGGCGAAGGTTCATCAGGGTTCAATGTAAGGGGCAGTTCCGCGGACCAGAACATGTTTTATATAAACAAAATACCTGTTTACAACACCTCCCATCTCTTTGGATTCTTCACCTCCTTTAGTCCCGATATTGTAAATGATTTTACTTTATACAAAGGTCATATACCCGTAAAATTTGGTGGAAGGCTGGCATCTGTATTTGATATTTCGACTCGCCAGGGCAATAAAAAGAAATTTTTCGGACAGGGCGGGATCAGCCCTGTAACATCGCACTTTTCATTCGAAGGCCCTTTACAAAAAAATAAAACTTCCGTTGTAACCAGCTTGCGAAGTTCATACTCCGACTGGCTTTTAAATAGAATCGGAAGTTTTAATAATATTAAAAACAGCAATGCTTTTTTTTATGATGCCACTTTAGGGATCAATACTGAGATCGGTGAAAACAACCTTTTCAAAGTTTTTGGTTATAGGAGTTTTGACCGGTTTAATATTTCCGGATACAATAAATACGAATACTCAAATACAGGTAGTTCTGTAACCTGGAAACATCAATTCCCAAAATCGTTAACAAGCGATATTTCCTATGTATACAGTAATTATATGTTTAATAACATTGAATTGAAAAATCCGTCTGATGCGCATTCTAATAAATATTCGATTGAACAGCATGAAATAAAAGGTGATTTTAACTTTACTTCATTAAATAATCATAGCCTGTGCTTTGGTGCAAGCGGAATACTTTTTAAATTAAACAGGGGAGACTTATTGCCTTATGGTGATGAATCACACTGGATTCCGGTATCCCTTGGAACTGAAAATGGAATGGAAGGCGGCCTATATATCTCAGACGAATTCAGGTTATTGCCCAGGTTAAGTTTATCAGCCGGTTTAAGATTTAGTTTTTTTATGTCGCTTGGGCCGGGAAAAGTCAATGTGTATTATGAAGGTAGTCCAAAAAATGAATATAGTATAAAAGATACTATTATGTTTGATAAAGGTCAGGTGTCCAGGTTTTACTTCAACCCGGATATGAGAGTTGCACTTAATTACAGACTTGGTGATAATAGTTCGGTAAAGGCTTCTTACAACAAACTGAGTCAATATATTTTTATGTTAAGTAACACGATCGCCATTTCCCCGAATGATCAATGGAAACTGGTTGATTATAATATCAGGCCTCCTGTTTCTCATCAGGTTTCTGCAGGTATTTACAATGACTTTTTCAATAATTCAATACAAACATCACTGGAAATATATCATAAATGGATCAACAATATTATCGAATATAAAGACGGGGCCGATTTTATTTCACCGGATCCTGTTGAAATGCAGATATTACAGGGTATCCAAAACACCAAAGGTATAGAATTTATGCTTAAGAAAAAGTCGGGCAATTTAACCGGGTGGCTTTCATATGCATATTCACGTTCATTTATATCAGTAAATGGACCTGCTTATGAAGAAAAGATAAATAATGGTAAATCTTATCCATCAAACTATGACAAGCCGCATAGTATAAATCTTGTATTAAATAACAGGTTAAGTCGTAGATTTAGTTACTCATGCAATTTTGTTTATACCACAGGCCGCCCCATTACATACCCAATTTCCAAATACTATTCCGAAGGACAAGAATTTCTGTATTATTCAAAAAGAAATAAATACCGGATTCCGGATTATATCAGACTTGACTTTTCAGTAAATATCGAAGGGAACCTAAAAAAGAAAAAACTGATGCATAGCTACTGGATGATTAATATTTACAATCTGTTGGGACGTAAAAATGCATATTCTGTTTTTTATGAAGTTGAGGACAATGCACTGCAAGGATACCGGTTATCAATTTTTGCACGCCCAATTATAACCATTTCGTGGAATTTTAAATTTGGAAATTATTTAAGTGAATAATGAATGAAAATCAAAGAGTGGTTAAAAAAATAACAGGTAAAGGAAAATCGATCAATACATTGTCTTTTATGTTTCCGGTATTATCTTTATTACTGACCTGCTGTATAGATCCTTTCAGTCCTGATGTTAGTGAACATGTTAATTTACTTACAGTTGACGGGAGCATCATAAAGGGCAGGGAAACACAAAGTATTAATATCACTAAGTCTATAGCGATTAATGAATCAGAATTCATAGCAGTCGAAAATTGTCGGGTAAAAGTTGTTGACGATCAGGGTAACGAATTTCTTTTTGAGGAAGGTGAAAAAGGTGTTTATACTTCTAAAATTGATGATGAAAAGCTGGTCATAAACAGGTCGTACAGGCTTATTATTGAGACCCCGAAAGGTGAAAGGTATGAATCAACCCCTGAAATAATGCATGAAAGTCCGCCGATAGATACAGTCTATTACTACATTGAAGAGGATTATTCGTTGAACTCAAATGAAGAATTCAGCGGGCTCAGGTTTTATATTGACCTGAAGGCCAAAGAAGAAGGATCAAGATATTTCAGATGGGCAATCGATGAAACCTGGCAATTACGGATGCCATATAAAGCCGAATATGCAATTATTGGTGATTCACAATATATCATGCCTCCACATTTTGATCCTTTTTTGAATAAAGAGGTTCCACGACGCCTCGTTGCAGATCCCATTATAATAAAAATTGATGAACCCATACATACTTGTTGGAAAAGCCAGGTTTTTAAAGGTTTGTTTTTGGAAAACATCCTGAATCTGTCCGGGAATGACAAGGAAAAGATTCCATTGCATTTTGTCAGTGGGAAATCCGAAAAATTAAGGGTAAAATATAGTATTAATGTGCAACAATACGCGTTATCCGAGGGTGTATTTAATTACTGGCAACAAAAAAAAGTGGAACTTCAGGAGTCCGGCGGATTATATACAACCCAACCGGCCCAGACCATTTCAAATATTGTGAATGTAAATAATCCGGATGAAACAGTTTTGGGATATTTCTGGACTTCAACGAAAAGTGAAAAGCGGATTTATTATGATGGTCCATTTGAAAATAAAATTTTTTATGATTGTCCGAAGGAAGAATTAGACACAACTCCTTCTGCTTTTCCCTGGGGACCGTCATATCCAATCTATTATTATATTGAGAATCCCTATTTTGATATTAAAATTACTGCACTTGCGAGATGCTTTGATTGCAGGATGCATGGCGGCACTTTAGAAAAACCTGAATTTTGGGATTAGTAAATATAATAAGTAAAATGAATAAACACCAAATGTTAATAAAAATCATATTTGTACTGTTTCCCTTATTTTGTTATTCTCAAAATGAGAATGGCCTTATTATTAGCAAATCACATTTACCTGCCACTTCCGGCGAGCAAATCACCCTGCACACGGACAGGACACTATATTGTGTAAATGAAAATATATATTTCACTGCTAATTATACCAGGATAGATCAAATGCAACCGTTTAATTGGAGCAAAGTTTTATATACTGAACTGATCAGATGGAATGGTGACAAGATTGCACAGGCAAAATTTGCAATTTTATCCAATAATGTTTCCGGTAAAATAGCAATCCCGAAAGATCTGCCGTCAGGTGTTTACTATGTAAGAGCTTATACAAGATGGATGAGAAATTTCCCGGAAGAAGGATATGTTTATACCCGGGTAAAAATCGTTAATCTATTTAAAACTGACACTGATATTGGGCCCGATAACAATCAAAACTTTACTCATTTAGTAGATAACACTTCGAAAATAAATATGAAAAAAGGGATTGTTTGTTCATCTCCAAAAAATAAATATAAAAAAAGAGAAAAAATTACACTCGGTATTGATGTTTTGAATAAATCATCAGAAATCGGAGACCTATTCATTACAGTTGTAAGGGAAGGAAGTATAGATACAATTTCAAACCAGATTATATACAAATTTTCAGGTATTAACGGATCGGATATATATCTTCCTGAAATAAG
>Ga0307422_1000115_pt1 | contig 44405 bp, 33 predicted proteins | sample SalMarWE160290MG_FD_202153 | JGI IMG/M metagenome (GOLD analysis project Ga0307422, IMG submission 202153) | Salt marsh sediment microbial communities from the Plum Island Ecosystem LTER, Massachusetts, United States - WE1602-90 | ecosystem: Environmental > Aquatic > Marine > Intertidal zone >...
GATATGCTTTTACCTGGGGACGGGGTGACCAGTCTTCCTTCCACATAGCGCAATGGGGTTGCCAGTGTGAACCGGCCCAGAATCCCCACATTATAACGGCATGTACGGCCGGATGGGCAAAGTAGAGGGGCAAAAGTTTGTTTAATTCGTTGACCTGAACCTGTTCATCTGCGTAGGCGAAAAGAGCTTCGGTGATTTTTACGGGTAATCCGAACTGAGCCAATTGATCGAGGTTGGATTGGACTTTTTCGGCCGGGGTGGTCATGGTGGTTCGCATGGAAAGGTGGCCCTGGCAGCCTATCCCGTCGATGGGGACCCCGTTATCAAGGAGGTTTCGGATTTGTTTGATGTAAGGCCCGGCATTGAATCCCATGTCGAGGATGCCATAATCATTCAGGAAAAGGTTGGCTTCAGGATTGGCTGCTTTGACAATCCATGCCATTTCATTGATTACACCGTAGCCCAGCCTCCGGCGGAAAAAATCGCCATGGAGCATTTCGTTGTTCAGGTCAAATTCATTGATCCGTCCCTTAAAATGGGTTGCTACGCTGATTCCCCTGTTGACCACTGCCTTTCGCAGTTGGGCATTGTTTAACGGGAAAAGCCACGGATTCATAAATTCATCTTTGGCCCAGTAAATACAATGTCCCCGCATAGGGATCTCCCGTTCATGGCAAAGCTCCCAGATACGGTCAGCGATGGTATAATCGACTTTCCCCTGGACTTTTTCATTTTCATACCACTTGAGGGCATTTTCATGAACCGCATAATTAAAGTTTTCTTCCAGTACTTCCAGGTATTTTGCACGGTCGGAAGCAGAAAAAGAATTCGGGGCAGATTCGGCCAGTTCGTTGGGGATAGCGGTGCCAAATAAGAATTCGTGCCTGGTCTGCTCGATTTTTACTATAGCTCCCGGTTGTGCATGGATCACCAGATCACCCATACGGATCGCTTCAATCCGTTTTTGAATCTGTTCAGGTGCTACTTTTTCAGCTGCTGTTAATGCATCGGGATTTTCCTGCGCTTGTGCGGATAGAACAAACAGGAATGCGGTTAAAATAGTAATTAAAAGAGGTTCTCGATTCATTCGTTTTATTTTTTTTGTCTGTAAAAAAAGTGATCAATATTAGGTGCACCCGTGTTTTTTGATAATTTGCGTACCATAATCCATATCCATGGCAAATGGGGGGGGGTTTTCAATTTCCTGGTGATATCTTCTTTTTCAGTAGGTGTCAGATGCGCACAATTCATAATATACTCTTTACTGAGATCCAGTATCCGGGATGCATAGGATGGTCTCAACCTGCAACAACTGCCAATAATTCCTGTAAACATCCTGTCTAACTGATAAAACTCATCAGATACGATATTCATCATTTTAGCAGGCAGGATTTTTTTGATCCATTTACCGAATGGGGACATGGTAATGATCAAACGGTTTACCTCCTTCTGTTTCTTGAGCATCGGAGGAAACGTATCAAAAAAATAAAGTTGTGAGTTATATAGGGCATAATTCCTGATGGTTGGATGAAATCCAATATCCACCATACTTTCTTTTCGTTTCCAGAATGAAAGAATGTCATTGAACAGAAGGATACATATTTCGTGTATCTCTTCGATGGAGGCAGATAGTATAATATTCCTTAAAAGACATTGGTCCTTAAATGGCTCCTGAATAATTACCAGTTGTTCCCTGTTCCGGATTTTTCTTGATATGATGCGTGTATCTGGTATGTTAATTCCCAGGGATTTAAGAACTGAAACATATTCGTTATGATTTTCAATAATCCCGGAAACCGTGGCGGTATCTTTTACAGGGAGGTACTGTTTTACAATGAATTCCCTGCCTTCGTATTCCAGACGGTAGGGTTGTGAGAAAAAGCCAAAATCCGAACACAACTTCTTTGATTCCGATTCTTTCAGCAGTGTTTCGATCTGGCCCTGTGTTAATGTATCCATAATTACCTGAAAAAGGATCTGTTCCAATACCGGCAACTAAATTAGTAAAATGATGGATATTCGCAGCACATTTGTTACAAGTTCATCGATAAAGAAACGGGGAAGAGGAGTTTGTTCTTTTAAATGAATACAAGCAGGGCAAAAGGGATGGGATGGACCCATAGGATTAAAAAAAACCTGGTCCGGATCCGGTACCAGGTTTTTTTTATCTTCTTAATACCTTTCTCTCTTTATGTATTTTGTATGCAGGAGGTGGTGAGAGATTTCTCCCAGCGGTTCTTTCAGAAAATCTTTATAAATTTTTGTAATTTCCGGGTTCATGTGTGATTTACGGATTGGCATATCTCCGTCTTCGGCATAGATTGCTTCGGCTCTTTTTTTACGGATTTCCGGATTTGTGGGGATGGGTTGTCCGCCGCCACCCAGGCATCCACCGGGGCAGGCCATAATTTCGATAAAGTGGTAATCGGCCTTTCCCGATTTAACAGCATCCATTACTTTCCTGGCATTTGCCAGTCCGTGTGCGACGGCACATTTTAGTTCTATGCCATCGAGGAACGCCCACTCTTTAACAGGTTTTTCAATTTTTATGGTTGCTTCCCGCACCCCTTCCAACCCACGTACCGGTGTAATATTAAGATTATCGAAGGGTACTTCACGTCCTGTAACGATCTCATAGGCAGTACGCAGGGCTGCCTCCATAACGCCTCCGGTAGCACCAAATATCACGCCTGCACCCGTGGATTCTCCCATCAGGCGGTCAAATTTCACCGGCTCCAGTTTATTAAAATCAAGTCCGGCCTGTTTAATTAAAATGGCCATTTCGCGGGTTGTTAACACATAATCGACATCGCGGTAGCCACTATCGTACATTTCGGGACGGGCTGCTTCGTATTTTTTTGCTGTGCAGGGCATGATCGATACCGATACGATATTTTCAGGATCGAGCCTTCTGGCTTTGGCATAATAGGTTTTAGCCAGTGCTCCAAACATTTGTTGGGGTGATTTACATGTAGATACATTTTCCAGATATTCCGGATACATATGTTCAATGTATTTGATCCATCCCGGAGAACAGGATGTTGTCAAGGGGAGACGAACGTTTTCATCTTTATCGACCAGGGCTTTTTTCAGTCGGGTGAGCAACTCAGTTCCTTCTTCCATAATTGTGAGGTCTGCCGTGAAATCCGTATCAAGCACGGAGTCGAATCCAAGGCGTTTCAGTGCTGCCACCATTTTACCGGTAACTCTGGTTCCGGGTTTCAGTCCCATTTCTTCACCCAAACCAACCCTCACAGCCGGAGCTGTTTGTACAATAACATGCTTTTTCGGATCTGTAATGACTTCCCATACTTCTTCGATGTAATTTTTTTCAACCAGTGCTCCGGTCGGACAATGGTTCACACACTGCCCACAGCTGGTACAGATCACCTCATTCATATGCTTTTCAAAGAATGTAGTGATTTTCATCTGATCTCCTTTATGGGAAACGGTCAGGGCATTGACTCCCTGTAACTCGGCACAGGTGCGGACACAGCGCTGGCAGCGGATGCATTTGCTGTCGTCTTTGATAATCGATGGGGAAAAATTATCAATGGTATAATTTTTAAACGGAACCAGTTCAAGGAAATCCTGTGTCATAATTTTATATTCCGAAGCCAGTTCCTGTAGTTCGCAGTTTCCATTGCGGTAACATTTGGTGCAGTCTGCATTGTGTTCCGAAAGCAGTAATTCAATGATGTGTTTTCGTGAGTTTCGTACTTTAAGGCTGTTGGTCAATATCTCCATTCCCTCCTCACACGGGGTGGCACAAGCGGCAGAGAGCCGTTTCTGGCCTATTAATTCAACCACACAAACCCGGCAGTTCCCGGCAACACATAAGTCTTTATGGTAACAAAGTGTAGGTATCCTGATCCCCTCTAGTTCGGCAGCTTCCAGAATGGTGAGGTTCTTATTTACTTTAACCGGCAATCCGTTTATGGTAATGTTTATTTTATCTGACATTTCTTTTCTGTTAACAGGTTAATAAATTAATAGATCATTTCTTCACGGAAATTTTCAACAATCGAAGAGAACGAATTGGCTACCGATTGTCCCAGTCCGCATTTCGCAGTATATTGCATGGTTTCAGTCAGCCTGAGCAATTTCTCAAGATAGGAGGCTGGTTTTTCTCCGCGTTTCACTGCTTTGATTCCCAGCAACAGTTGCTGGCATCCCACGCGGCAAGGGGTACATTGGCCGCAGGATTCTTCCCGGAAAAATTCAAGATAATTATCCAGGACATTATACATCGAACGGGAACTGTTAAAAAGCATCATCGACCCACCGGTGGGCAGGGATATACCGGTTAGTTTTCCCTGATATCCAATGGCTGCATCCTTAAATTTTTTCCGGGGTACAAGAAATCCTGAAGCACCTCCTACCTGGACTGCTTTGGTATCGCCGTCACCAAATTCGTACACAAAATCCTGAAGGCTCATCCCTAACTCCAGTTCATAGATGCCCGGTTTGGGTGTATCCCCTGATACAGAAAACAGTTTAGTCCCCCTTGAGTACTGTACACCCAGGTCATAGAATTTTTTTGCCCCTTCCTTAAAGATGGTATAGGCATGAGCCAGTGTCTCCACATTGTTGATTACCGTTGGTTTCCCTTCATAGCCCTCAAGAGTGGGGAAAGGAGGTTTATTCCTGGGCTCACCGCGATATCCTTCCATCGACTCCATAAGGGCCGTCTCTTCCCCACATATATAGGCTCCGCTCCCCATGAAAACATCAATTTTGAAATCCAGCTTTATTTCTTTGCAATAGTATTCAAACTCATCAATCACTTTATTAAGTTCATCTTCCAGGAATTTGTATTCACCCCGAAGGTAAATATATCCTTGTCTGGCTCCGGTAATGTATCCACAAACTGCCATGGCAGTAAGTACCTTAAAGGGCACTTTTGAAAGAATTTCCCTGTCTTTGAAGGTCCCGGGTTCGCCTTCATCCGCATTACAGATAATATATTTCACGTCGGATTTGGCTTCTGCCGCCAGTTTCCATTTCAGTCCCGTGGGAAAACCGGCTCCACCCCGGCCTTTTAATTCCGAACTGATTAATTCGTTAATCAGAGCTTGCGGTTTCTTTTTGATTGAATTGCTCAGGATTTGTTCCCAGTCGTTTTCATTCCTGAAAATAAAATCTGCCCTTTTTAATAAATATGAATTCGCCATTTTTCCCTCCTTTTAGTTTTCATCGTTTTTGTTCATATACATCGTAAGAGTTTCTCTGACTTTTTCAGGAGTAAGCTCGGTGTATACCTCATCATTAATTAACATAGCAGGAGCTTTATGGCACCATCCGAGGCAATTGGTTTCCAGCAGGGTGAATTTCCCATCCGAGGTGGTTTCACCCAACCCGACCTTTAGCATATTCTGTATAGCCAGTAAGATCTGGTTTTTCCCTTTCATGGAACAGGTGATGGTTTTGCATAACCGAATCACGTATTTTCCCATTTTCTGGGTCTCAAGAAATGAATAAAACGTTGCAGTGCCGTAAACTTCTGCAGCTGAAATATCAATTTCCCGTGCAATTTCAACCATCGCATACTCCGAAAGAAATTTTTCCCTGGTAACTACCCCCTGCATAATGGGCAAAAGACTTTCTCTTTTCCTTCCATGCGTATCTGCCAGGTCTTTGACAAGAGACTGAATTGAGTTCATTGGAATTTTTGTTAAATTGGTTTTTTACTTATCAATTGTTTTTTTTCTTATTCTTGTGCATTATTATAAATAAAGATTTCTTCATTACAGCTTTCTTCCCTGTCTGTCCGTTTCTATTTTAGCTGAGTCTAAAGTTAACAGGATCTGATAATTTAGAATAAGATATTGTTCACCCAATTACCTGTTATTAAACATACAAAGAGTTAAATAAAGAAATAAATCCTTTATAAGCGGGTATATAGGAGGATTTTGACCTGAATTCCGGATGGATGCAGAAATGGATGCTTAATATTTAGTTAACATTGCAGGAATTTGATATCCGGTATAATTAAGTGAGAAAAAAAACGTTGGTATAAGCAACCATTTACAGGGAAATTTTGTCTTATATATAGTCAATTTTCTGTATTTATAAATTCAGGATTTTTTTTAAGCCATAAAACTGATAAACAATGTTCGGATTAAAATTATTTTCAATTTTTTTGGTTGCCGGGATTTTCCTTTCTTCCCCGGTTCATAGCCAACGTATTTCTGTGGATGGATACATCGTAAATGAGTATGGCAAACACCTTCGGGAAGTGACCGTTTTTGAACGATTAACGGAGATAGGCACGATCTCAGACCAAACCGGATATTTCAGATTGTTGTTGCATTCCGGTGAGGTGGAACTTGTGTTTAAGGATAAGGATTATATCCCTCATACAGAGCGGTTGACTGTGAAGAAGGATACCTCCATGGTTGTTGAACTGATCGCGGTAAACAGGGTGAAAGAGACAACGGATGAATACGCCCCGTCAATTACTGTAATGAATAAATCAGTAGAGGAACGTTGATAATCAATCAATGGTTTTGATTATTCTCCCAATCGATCTGTCGGGAGGAGGAATTCCTATCCGATCAGCGAGGGTAGGCACCAGGTCAATGGCTTCGTAACGGTCTTTGATAACCTTCCCGGATATACCGTTTCCATAGAAAACAAGAGGGATGTGTGTCTGATCGGTATAATTGACCTTTCGGTATTTGTAGACAGGTTGCCATCCTTCACGGAGGGCATACAAAAAATCACCCGATCGTTTTTTATTGTATGAATGGTAGAGAAACATTTGTGCACTGTTTCCGGTGATCCCTCTTTCCAGGTCACATGACGGCATGGACAGGAAGACCCCTTCGAACTGGTTAATAAATGCTGCAGCTGTTCGGATCATTTCTTCCTTGTCTGTTTTGCTTTTTTCAATCAGTTTATGGTCAAGATATACCTGTTGCCCTGAGATATTTTCAATCCATCTGTTTTCTCCATAGGTTATGTTCAGTAGAGAAGTTAGAAGGGCAAAAGCGCTTTCCGGAGAAAAATCTCCTACAGCCAGGTTAAATTCATTTTTCAGGTATTCAACCGGATACGAAGCGGATGTATTGGCTGTAAGAAAAAACAACACATTCTCTTTCCCGTATTTTTTTTCTGCAGTGTAAAGAAGGGAATCGATATGTTGGTCAAGCCGGATATAGGTATCTTCCATTTCAATGGACATGGGGCCAAAGGATCCGTTTTCATAATCCATGGATGAAAAAGCGATAGCCAGGAAGTCACAGGAATCATCTTCCCCCAGGGATTCGTTGTTCATCAATTCCAAAGCGAAATCAAAAACAATCTGGTTTCCCCAGGGGGTGGTTTTTAAGAGCCGGTAGCTTTCGGCTTGTTTGACATATTTATGGATTGCATGAGGGAACGTATTCCAACGTTCAAAATATCCTTTTTCAAAAAGGGAATTATCTTCCTTTTTTTGTTCGTAGGATATCAGGGGTAAGTGGGTTGTCCAGTTTCGGTAGGTATATTTTTCTGCGTAGTTATTTGAATTGAAGATGCGCACCCAATCGGGGAATGTGCTGATGTAACAGGAACTTGAAATCATGCGGCCGGATTTCTCGTCGAACCAGTATGCTCCGTCGGCAGCATGGCCTGCAGCAAACACTGCAGTGGCGGTGTTCAGTGCAATGCTGAATACCCGGGCTTTTCCCCCGGTATAAACTTTCAGGTTGTCACTCAGGGTATGGGTCATCAGTTTTTCAGCCGATACATTTCCGGAGGGGGTATCAGCCCCCACTGTGAAATAGTAGTCGTCTTCTACGCAGGTTACCTCTTTTTCGGATACTCTGTCGTACCAGGACGGACTGATGATCCCATGCATGGAAGGGTATACTCCGGTGAAGAGGGTTGCCGTTCCTGTGGCGTAACTTTGGATGTGCTGTTCCATCCTGAAATTGGTACATACGGCTCCTTCAGTGAACAGTTTTTTAAATCCTCCTTCCTGAAATTTGTCCCAGAATTGATCCACATAGTCAGGACGCATATTTTCAACCACAATGCCAATGACTACCTTCGGCTTTTTAAAGCTGGTTTTTAACGGTTGTCCGGACAGGATTCCCGGGAAAAGAAAAATCAGAAACAGGAATAGGGTATGTGATTTTTTCTGAGCCATTTCTAAACAATCATTTATTTTCCTGGTTCAAAAGTAAAAAAAATACGCTTACCTGATTTACGAATTCTTTTAAGAAAAAGGGAGGATCTGTTTGGCTGGAATAAAAGTCTTTACCCTCTGATAAATAGTGCTTTAATGATTTGTGATGCCATTTTCGGATTTTCCTTTAACCTTCGTGTGGAATAGCCAAACCATTCTTTTCCGAAGGGTACGTAGACCCGCATCCGGTGATTTTTTTCAACAATGGATTTTCGCAATTCAGGGGTAACGCCATAGAGCATTTGAAATTCATACCGATCTTTGGGTACCTGGTATTTTACAATTAACCGGTACGCCTCTTCAACCAGGAACTTGTCGTGTGTGGCAATTCCGGCAACCATCTTATTCCGGAACATATATTCGAGGATATCCAGGAAGTTCTGCCTCACTTTATCATAAGCTTTGTACGCGATGGATGCAGGCTCCACATAAATTCCTTTACACAGTCGGAAATTCAGGGGGATTTCGGGTGAATGTATATTGCTCAGGGCTTCTACATCCCTGAGGGTTCTTTTGAGGTATGCCTGTACCACCAGCCCTACATTTTCAGGAAATTCAGCGTGTAACCGCCTGAACAATTTGATCTCCCTGTCGACACATTGCGAATCTTCCATGTCAACCCGTATAAAGTTATGGTATTCTGCAGCTTTTGCCACTAGTTCGCGAATATACCGGTAACATATTTCTTCATCGATCAATAATCCGAACATGGTAGGTTTTAAGGAAAAGTTGCCCCGGATATTTTCTTCTGTAAAACGGGTTATTATTTCCATGTATTGATCCCGGTTTTCCACTGCTTCGTCCAGGTTTTCAATAAATTCCCCCAAAAGATCCAACGTCACAAAGATATTTTTTCTGTTAAGTTCTCTGGATGCCTGAATCCCCTCTTCGATCGTTTCTCCTGCTATATACCTCTTTGAGAATATCCATACAAATTTCCTGGGCATATAGGGCAAAATATCTGCTATTAATTTATTTAACATGGTCCGAAAAGGTTTTTGATTTTAGTTGATTTTACATGTTTCGTAAAAATAGCAACTCACCCAGGCAGATTCCATGATGTTTATCAGCATGAAAATATGATTTTGTGCATGTTTGTCCGGAAAGAACCCAAAGGGAAGTTCAGTGAAAAATCAGTGAATTAAGCAATCATTTTCTCCGAAAAAACTATCTTTGTCAGGAATTTAATTACATCGTATATGAATCGGACATCATTAGGAATTAGCATCCTGTCGCTTCTTGCTGTAGCAGTTCTGTATATTTTATACTTTACAGGGAATGAGAAAGAGGTACCTGAAGAGGTAAAAAAGCCTGTAAAAGAAAATAACGGATTAAACATAGCTTTTGTAAAAGCTGATTCAGTAATCCTTAATTATGATCTGGCCCAGGATTTACACGATGAATTTACCAGAAAACAGGAAGCCTACACCAATGAATACGCTACCAAGAGAAGTTCGTTTGAAAAAGATGCAGCTGCCTTCCAGGAAAAACTGAACAGAGGGGGGTTCTTAACGGAACAAAGGGCTATCCAGGAGCGTGACAGACTGGTAACCAGGGAACAGGAGATCATGCAGCTTGATCAGGATCTTTCAACCAGGCTGGCTGAGATTCAGAATGCCAATAACAACCGGCTTCTCGATAGTCTGATCAGTTATTTGAATACCCTGAACAAAAGCCGTCAGTATGATTATGTTCTGAATGGCGGGCAAATACTTATCGGGGATGAAGCAAGCAATATTACGGCTGAGGTTCTGCAGGCAATGAATGAACGCTATCATAAGGAAATTGAGGGGAATTAATCCCTGATCAAAACAGGAAATTGACGATCCGGGTTTATGCCCGGATTTTTTATATCTGAAAAAACACTCCTTTGTTTGCTAAAGATTATATACGGAAGAAAAGGCTTCATGAGCTATTTTCTGATCAGCCTCCTGATCCCGGCACAGGCATCATCGTAGTGATTCCCTGTTTCAACGAGCCTGACATTTTGTTCACTCTTGAGTCGTTGCAGCGCTGTGAGCCTCCTGCCAGGGGGGTTGAAGTCATTATTCTGATCAATTATCCGGAGGACGCTTCCGGGAAAATCCGAAAGGCGGCTCAAGAAACCTTTAAGGCGATCACTGACTGGTACAGGAAGCAGGATTTCAAAGGGATCCGGTATTTGCCTTCCGCTCCGGTAATATTGCCCCGGAAATGGGCAGGAGCCGGCCTGGCACGAAAAAAAGGAATGGATGAAGCAATCCTTCGTTTTAGCTATCTAAATAAACCGGACGGATTGCTTGTTTCCCTGGATGCCGATACTACGGTCCGGGAAAACTATTTGTTTGAAATAGAGAACCATTTTACCCACTACCCGGAGCAGGTAGGAGCGACACTGGCTTTTGAACACCCTCTGGAAGGTTTGGAGCCTAAACATAGAGAAGGAATCTGGTTGTATGAAACATACCTTGCCTATTACAAAGAGGCGTTAATGTTTGCCGGTTATCCGAATGCGTTGTTTACCATCGGATCAGCCTTCGTTGTTACGGCGGATGCATACGTAAAACGAGGAGGTATGAACCGCAGGAAAGCCGGTGAAGATTTTTATTTTTTGCAGAACCTGGTTCAGCAGGGTGAGGTGGGAGAGATCCATACAACCCGGGTGTTTCCTTCGGCAAGACTTTCAGACCGGGTACCCTTCGGTACCGGCCCGATACTCAAAAAATGGATCGAAGGGAAGGAGGATTTAACGCAAACCTACTCTTTTCAGGCGTTTGCAGACCTGCGTAGTTTCTTTCGCCGGAAAGAGGAATGGTATACCATATCTCATGCTGCGTTTGAAAAAAAGATTTGTACCCTCCCCGAAGCAGTTGCTGCCTTTTTAAGAAAGGATAATTTTTTCATACAGATCGATGAATTAAATAAAAACTGTGCTTCCCTGAAGGTGTATAACCAACGTTTCTTTCAGCTTTTTAATGCCTTTAAGATTTTGAAATTTCTGCATTTCACCCATGAATCCTTTTACCGGAAAGCAGACCTCCGGGAACAGGTCATCCGGTTGCGTCAGGCTCAATGACCCCAGCGTCCTGTGAAGGCCTCTTTGGGGTTTTGCGTGCAGAGGAGAAAGAACGTTTGTTGTTTTTTTTTCCTTATGCAGAACGTTATTTTAGGCCGTTGGCCAACATATAGTAGATGTCATTCCAGCGCAGTTCTTTTTTAAATTGCGGAATTTTTGTGTCTTTATCGATAACGACAAATTCCACATCGGCATATTCTGCAAATGTTTCCATGTATTCGGGTATGAGAGCCAGTGTATAAGCCGAGTGGTGGGTTCCTCCGGCATAGATCCATGCTGCAGCGCCGTCGGTCAGGTTTGGATGCGGGTTCCAGAATGCGGAGGCAACCGGGAGTTTTGGCATTTTGTCGAGCGGTTCAATCACATCGAGCGTATTGACGACAATCCGGAACCGGTTTCCCAGGTCGATTAATGTTGCATTCAGGGCATTTCCGGTGGCGCTTTCAAATATCAACCGGGCCGGTGCATCTTTGCCTCCGATTCCCAGCGGATGCACTTCAAGCCGTGGTTTCCCTGCAGCAATTGAGGGGCATATTTCCAGCATATGGGCACCCAGCACGGCTTCGTTGGCCGGATCGAGGTGGTAGGTGTAATCTTCCATGAATGAGCTTCCGCCCGGCAGGCCTTCCGACATGGTTTTCACAATGCGTAACAAAGCGGCCTGTTTCCAGTCGCCTTCAGCGCCAAACCCATACCCGGCAGCCATCAACCGTTGGGAGGCAAGCCCGGGTAACTGATCCAGCCCGGTAAGGTTTTCGAAATTGGTGGTAAAGGCTTTAAATCCGCCGTCTTCCAGGAACCGTTTCAGGGCAATCTCGTAGCGTGCCTGAACCCGGACATTTTCGTGGTATTCTCCCCCGGGCTGGCAATTTCCGGCAACTGCATACAGGTGTTCGTATTCGCGGTAGAGTGCATCTACTTCGGCATCGCTAACTTTTTCGATATAAGCCACCAGGTCGCCAATTCCGTAGGCACTGATTTGCCATCCGAATTTTATCTGGGCTTCCACCTTGTCGCCTTCGGTAACAGCTACTTCGCGCATGTTGTCGCCAAAGCGGGCTACTTTTAATCCCTGCGAGTCAGCCCATCCCACGGCAGTGCGGCACCAAATCCCTACCTGTTCCTGCACTTTTTCATCCTGCCAGTGACCCACCACTACTTTGCGGTTTTTGCGCATCCGGGCGTTGATGAATCCAAATTCACGGCCACCGTGGGCACTCTGGTGCAGGTTCATATAATCCATATCGATTTCCCTCCAGGGTAGGTCCCGGTTAAACTGGGTGTGCAGGTGCATATACGGTTTGCGTAAAGCTTTTAATCCGGCAATCCACATTTTTGCAGGCGAAAAGGTATGCATCCAGGTAATGACCCCGAGACATTTCTTGTCTGAACTCGCCTGAACGCAGATATCCAGTATCTCATTCGGTGTTTTTACCACCGGCTTGAAAACCAGATTAACGGGTATTTTCCCCGAATTATTGAATCCATCCACAATCGCTGCGGAATCTTTATCTACCTGTTTTAACGTTTCCGGGCCGTATAAATGCTGGCTCCCGGTAACAAACCAAATCTCTGAATTTTCAAAAATTGACATAGTAAATTAATTTTTTATTGTATGGCTCCTAAAATACGAAAATTTTAACAGGTACGATCTACCGATACCGCATTCCTTTTTTTTTATACGATTATAGTTGTTTATTTTTACTGGACAAGTATATTATGAGAAGTCAGCTTAGTCTTTGCACCTCTTTGTTGATCAACTCCCAAACGTTTTGTACATGTTTTTTCTCTGTGTGGGTTTGCCCGACAACCAGGCGGAGTACAAGTTGTTCGTTCAGTCGGGTATGGGTAAGGAAAGCTTTTCCGGATTCATTGATTCTATCCATCAGTTTTTTATTGAATGCATCGCCGGCTTTATGCCGGAAGCAGACCATGTTGAGCGGGGGTTCGGTGACCAGTTCAAAATCGTCTGATTGTCTGATCCATTCAGCAAATTTCTGTGCGAGGCTGATATGTTTTCTGACATGGTATTGGAGGCCTTCCACCCCATAGTGCCGGATCACAAACCAGAGTTTCAGCGAACGAAACCGGCGTCCCAGTTGTACATGCCAGTCGCGGTAATCAAAAACGGCTCCTTCTTCGGTGGCTTTGTTTTTCAGGTATTCAGGGAGGATGGTAAAGGTCTTGATCAGGTGTTTCCTGTCGGCAACCCAGAAACAGTCGCAATCGAAATTTGTGAACATCCATTTGTGGGGATTAAAACAGTAGCTGTCGGCCATTTCCACGCCTTTCTGCCATTTCCGGTTTTCGGGACAGAGCATAGCGGTCCCCGACATAGCGGCATCCACATGAAGCCAGGCATTCTCGTCGGAGCAAATTTTCCCGATTTCTGTCAGGGGATCCATGGCATTTGAGGATGTGGTCCCTATCGTTGCGCACACAAAAAATGGCCTGTACCCATCGGCTTTGTCTTTCCTGATTTGTGCTTTCAGAGAGGATGGTTTCATGGCAAACGTTTCATTCACATCGATCAGTCTCAGGTTATCTTTCCCGATACCGGCCATTTTCACAGCCTTTTCCAGGGATGAATGGGTTTGTGTGGAAACATACGCAGTTAGTTTCTGTTTAGCTCCTTTTGCATTGGCTTCGTAGCGGGTTATTCTTTCACGTGCGGCAATAATTGCCGTTAAGGCCGATGTGGAGGCTGTATCCTGAATAACCCCTCCTCCGGTTGAAGCGGAGAAAAAACGTTCCGGCAGGTCCAGCATTTTGGCCAGCCAGTCCATCACACGGGTTTCCAGTTCGGTACAGGCCGGACTGGTTAACCAGATCATCCCCTGAACACCCAAACCCGAAGAGAGAAGGTCTCCCAGGATCGCCGGGAAGGAGGTGTTTGACGGGAAATAGGCATAAAAGTTTGGGGACTGCCAGTGCGTAATGCCGGGCATGATGATTTTTTCGACATCCTGCATCATGGCTTCCACAGGTTCTCCTTTTAGCGGAGGCGAATCAGGTAATTGACCGATTATTTCTCCCGGCTTAACCTGCGAGAGAACCGGATAGTTTTCCATATTTTCATAATAATCTGCAATCCAGTCAATCATCTTTTTGCCTTCTTCCCGGAACCGGGAAGGACTCATGTGATAGTTTTTATTGTCCACTTTCAATGTATTAAAATCGTATTAAAAATTCTTTATACCCTGAAATTTTTTCCGAAATGGTGGTTTCCACATGGTCAACCCTTGACAGGGGAGGGCCTTGTTTTATCCAATCCATAAAACATTCCAGGTCTTCCTGTTCTCCTTCGCCTACGATCTCTACTGTTCCTTCAGGAGTATTCCTTGTCCACCCCGTAATACCCAGTTCATGGGCTTTATCCCGGACAAAAAAACGAAATCCAACTCCCTGAACCCTTCCGGATACGTTCGCATGCAGTTGTTGCATTATAAAAGAATCTTGTTATTCTGGGTTTTTAAATGCCCCGGTAACTTCGTTATTTGTTAATGCCCAGATGGAATATACCCCAATTGCTGTTCCCAGCGGAAAATTCAGGAGGTCAAGCACCGACAGAATCAGGGTTAGAATACGTGCCCACTCTTTGTGTTTTAGTAAGCCAAATCCGGCAATTAATCCCGGAATACTGATCACAATAAAAAAAATCAGCGCAATGTTGGCAATGATGGAAAGAATAAACGTTGCTTCCTGTTCGTTTGTAATATCCCCCACAATCCGGAGAATAATAAATCCTGCCACACCGATGATTAAATAAAGGATGCTAACAGCGATCCGTATGGCTGCTACGATGTTAATATGTTTTTCCATACTATACGGTTTTGTTTCGGATATTAAAATTACAAAAAAATAACAGATGAATTTGTTTGGGCCAATTATTTAGTCTGAACGTATGCATAAATTTTAAAAGGAGGAATCATTCAGGCCAGGTCAACAGAAACAAATTTCTGAATCAAACGTTACTATTTACAGCACCTGTTCCCGGCATCAGGAGATTCTTTATTCATGCTTTACATTAGACAACGGATAAGATATGGATTTTTTAATGGTACTGTTGTTGGCCGTCGGGCTTGTTTCCCTGGCATTTCTGGGATTGGCTGTACGGTTGATACTCCGTAAGAGAGGGAAATTTCCGAACATTCATGTAAGTGGAAACAAACCATTGAAAAGAAAGGGTATTTCCTGTGCCCATACGCAGGATCGTCTGGAGCAACAAAAAGCCCGTGGAAAGGTGAATTATACAAAGATCCGTTTGGTTTCGCCCAAAAGGGGAGGGAATTAAAATTCCATCTGTACCGGATTTTTACTCGACCAATATCCTTTTAAAGTTTTCTGAAGCATACACCTGATTATTTCCCTGTTCATCCGTATAAATAAAATAGACATCCAGGTCCGGATTTTTTTCATCGTACTGAATTCCCTTTTCGAGTCCCATGACCATAAAGGCAGTGGCAAAAGCATCGGCTGTAGCACAGTCATTGGCCATAACGGTTGCGCTCAGAAGGCTGTGTTGCACCGGGTATCCTGTTTTCGGATCGATTGTATGGGCATATTTTACTCCCTCCTTTATGTAGAAGTTTCGGTAATTCCCGGAAGTTGCCAGGGCTTTTCCCGGGAGGCGGACTATGGTATTCAGTTGATTGTTTCCGAAGAGGGGATCATCTTTTGGTTCTGTAATTCCGATGGACCAGATTGCTCCTTTTGCGTTTACCCCTTTTGCAACTACCTCACCGCCAATTTCTACCATGAAATTTTTGCACCCCTTCCCAGCCAGGAGTTCACCGATCAGATCACAGGTATATCCTTTTGCTATAGCACTCATATCGAGCATTGTATTTGGATTTTCCTTGACGATCTTTCTGTTTTCAAGCCACACTTTCCGGTAGCCGGTGATGGCTTTCAGGCTGTCAATAAGTCCTTCGGTTATTGTTTCTTTATTTCTGAACCCAAATCCCCAGGCATTGACCATGGGAGCCACTGTAATATCAAAAGCTCCGTCTGTCCGTTCGGATATCTCCTGGGCCAGGGTAAAGCATTTGAAAAAATGGTTGTTCAGGCTAACCGGTTCGTTGCGGTTTATTTTTGAGATAACAGACGCTTCTTCAAAAGGAGAAAAAGTAAGGGTATATTCCCGGAATTTATTTTCAATTTCTGCATGGTAATCGATTGCCCCGGGTGATTGGTAAACGATGTGGTAAAAAGTTCCGTACACCTGTCCGTCATTGGTAATGTAGGCTGGCTGCTTCTGACAGGAGACAGCAAATGCCACTAAAATCAACATCAAAACGCTATGGCTATGCATGTTTTTGGTTTGGATTGGCATTCGAAGATCCATTATTCAATTATTTTCTGGTTGTGCGAATGGATGAACAGGGTGGTTCCCAGGTGATCATACTTTTCAAATACTTTTTCTTTTTCATGTTTGATGGATTCTTCCCGGATTCCAATGATCACCAGTCCGGCATTTTGAGAGTGGGTGTTGATAATCGACCTGGCCGGGATATCAGGATCCTGAATGATTATTTCAATGTTTTTTTCCGTAATCGGGAGTCTTCCTGATTTAACCAGTTCCTTCATCCGGATCATGGTTTCTTCCTCCTCTTCGGGTTTGCAGAGATCGTATATTTTTATGAACCCCTTTTTCCAGTCAGGGTGTCCGTAAAGAATAAAACTGAGCAGAATCATCAGGTTGGCATTCTCAGAATCAAGGGATTTTATCCAGACATGAATTCCGTTTTTAAATTCCATTTTTCCCCGGCTACTTGCAAGGATACAGATATCAAATTCTCCTGAATTTACCAGGGCAAAGTTGTCAATGATCTCTTTTAGGTTTTCCGGATTATCTTTGTCGTATTCAAAAATAACCATGTTGTTTTCCATTCCTGAAATACCGGGTATCTGAATCGCCTGGGCAATTGCTGAAGTATAGGAAGGCGATATAATGGTGTCTATAAATACATGAGAATCTACTGTTTTTATGTCTTTGACCAGTTTGGCCAGTTCTTCATTTGCCTGTTTATACGTAGCTTTTGAATAGTATCCTTCAATGCGATGAAGGTAGGTTCCGAATCCGTATTTGTAGGATATCCAGTTTAACAACCGGAAAGCATGCTGCCGGTTGAATGAATCTTTTGAAATACAGATCGCACTGGGCCGCCATTCTTTGAAAATTTTTTCATGGCTTTTCTTTTGCAACAGTACCTGGAGGTTCCGGTTTAACTGGAATAGGGAATTGGTAAATATGGAGGATAATCCTTTGCGTCCTTTATGGTAATGATTAATAAGGAGGTATACTATAATGATGGCTAAAAAAGCGATAAACGCATACAGGGAACTTATTTTAAACATTACCCAAACGGAAGTAACAAAACCAGTCAGGGAAATATACCATTTTGATCGGAACGATGGGCGGTAGGAAGGGGAAGAACCAAAATGGTTCAGAAAAGAGATCAGGCAGAGTGATCCGTAGGTAACCAAAAAGAACATGGTGATAATGCTGGCTACGGCGTTTACATTTCCCAGGGACACAAAAACAAAGGCTATCACTGCAGTGATCAGGGAAGCATGAACCGGTTCATTGTCTTTTTTCCGGCCGTAGGCAAGCCATCGGTTCACTTTTTGTGAAGGGAAGGCTCTATCCATGGCCAGTGCCTGCAAAGTCCGGGGTGCTACCATCACCGAGCCCAGGGCGGAGGAGATGGTGGAAGCTGCCAGTCCAAGGGGGATAATTACCGCTCCAAAAAGCGCAATCCGGGCCATAATAAGCTGGTGTTCAACCAGGTCTTCCGGTGAAACCGAAAGAGCCAGTTTGTAAACGATAAAAAAGTAAAGAATCATTCCACAAAAGGTGGCAGAAGTTGTTCCCAGCGGAATCGCTCTGGAAGGTTTCTTCAGGTCTCCTGAAAGCCCAACTCCGGCAGTCATCCCTGTGAATGCCGGAAAAACGATGGCAAAGATCATGAAAAAATCCGACGAATTGCGGAATTTGGCATTCGTTAGTCCAAAGGAGGAAGTTTCCGCATGGGATGTGTCACCTAAAAAAAACATGATCAGCGATATAGCCAGGATCGTTACAACCACATATAAGGTCTTTACACCCAGATTTGCTCCTTTTCGCAGGATCAGAACAGCCAATCCTGTTAATACCGGAATACTGATGACCTGCCGGGGCAGAATAAAGCCATATTTTGAGGCAATCCAGTTAAAGAAAAATTCAAAGGCCTCGGTAAAAGCGATTACATAAAAAGCAACACTTATAGCCTGTGACAGAAACAATGCAATTCCAATGGTAGCTCCAATGTTCAATCCGAAGGACCGGGAAATAATAAAATATTCACCCCCTCCTTCCACCCGTTTGTTGGTAGCAATTTCCGAAATGGCCAGTGCTGTAGGAATACTAACCAGATGGCCGAGGATAATGAGTAGAATGGCTCCCCAGAATCCCAGGGTACCGACGGCAAAGCCGAAACGTAAAAAAAGGATTGCCCCCAGGATGGTTGATATGGCAGTAAAAAACACAGGGGTTGTGCCAAATTTCCGGGTATTCATTTCCATAAAACAGTTGAATGAGTCGGGCACAAGTTAATAAATAACACCCATCGTCGGATCATCATTTCGGTAAATTTTAATGCAAATTCCGGTTTAATTTAAGCATTTCCACCCCCGCCAGCAATATAGCTCCCAGTCCGTGTATATCGTTTAATTGGGCAGGGCGTTCATAATAAAAAACCAGGTTGTCTTCCATACCGGTACCGATACAGATATCCTCCACCTGTCCGTCGTCCCGGATTTTTGCTTTGAGGCCTTTCCATCCCTGTCGAGCAATGGATCCGTAGCTTTCGGGGATCCATCCGTTGTTCACCGCCCTGGCAATGGAGTAAATGAACATTGCGGAACAGGATGATTCGAGGTAGGAATCGGATTTGTCGATCAACTGGTGCCAGAGGCCTGTTTGATCCTGATACCTGGAGATTCCGATCACCTGCCGGAGGAAGATCTCAAGCAGTGTGTCCCTTTGGGGGTGGTTTTCGGGGAGGAGTTCAAGCAGGTCGGCCTGGGCCATCATCACCCAGCCATTGCAACGTCCCCAGTGGGCTACATTTTGTTGATTGATATCGCTGTAATATCCGTGATAGTATAACTGGGTGCAGGGGTTACAAAGATAGTGGGTAAACTGGATGACCTGAAAGGCTGCATCATCAAAATATTCCGGATCGCCGGTGAGGGCACCCATGCGGGAGAGGAAGGCAATACCCATATAGAGATCATCGGCCCATAGGGTAAAACGATGGGGCCCGCTGCGTACAAGGGTGCCGTCTTCAAGACGTTCCTGCCGGGTAAGGATGTGTTCCGCCGCTTTGTTAAGGTACGCTTTGTAATCCTCACGCTGTACTTCCCGGTAGACCTCGATCAAACCGGCCCCCATAGCTCCGCAGTCATCCAGTTCCTGCGTAACGATGTACTGTCCGAACGGATAAGACCATTTGTTCATGAAAGGTTTATAATGCTCCTGAAAAACAGCTACATTATCGAAAGCAAAGGCATAATTTTTTTCTGCCCACTGTTTATATTCCGGCTCATTAAAAAAGGCTGCAAAATCAATCATGGCAATGTTCAGCACTCCATTCCAGTAATTCCAGGTATTGTAGGGACTCCGTATTTGCACTGAAGGGGAATAATTATCTTCGGTAATTTTTTTTAGGATCTCTCCATTGCTCCGGTCGATGAAATCCCATGTGGTATTCTGTACAATACGATCCGCAATGGAGCGGATTATTGATTCATCATTCCCTGCAGGCTGGGAAAAGCCGGTAACAACAAACAGAAACAGGATAGCTGATGGTATGATTCGTCTCATTTTATGTAGGTTAAGATTTCAAAAAGTTCCTTAAATATAATGAATTGATCAGGATATCTTTGTTTTTTCCTGTGATCGGGCTACTCATCTTCCAGTCTGAACCACTCTTCAACTATTTTTCTTTCCGGAGATTCATTTTTATGCCAGAAGGTATTGGTATGGTTGTCGTAGGTATAGAGTTTTTTCAGGTCTTTTATGTTTTCTGCTATTTCTTTCAGGGCAGTGATCATCATTCTGATTTCCTGGTTGGTCATTGTGGGATGCAGAGACCATCGCACCCAGCCTGGTTTTTCCGACAGGTCACCCAGGTTTATTTTTTCTGATTTTTCAAAGGTTACTTCCAGCAGGAAATGTCCGTACGTACCGGCACAGGCACAACCTCCCCGCACCTGGATTCCGTAAAGGTCGTTTAGTAGCCGGACCAGGAGGTTGTAATGAATGCCATTCATGAAAAAGGAGATCACTGCCAGCCTGTCGCGCACATTGTTGGCAAGGATATGAATCCCCGGAAGGCTATCCAATCCATCAAAGGCAATGTCAAGCAATTCTTTTTCCCGCAGGTTGATATTTTCAACACCCATCTGGTCTTTCAGCTGAAAACAGAGGGCGGTTTTTATGGACTGGAGGAAACCTGGAGTTCCCCCATCTTCGCGTTCTTCAATATTATCTATATATTTATATTTTCCCCAGGGATTGGTCCAGTCAACGGTACCGCCGCCGGGATTGTCAGGGACCGGATTTTTATACATCGAGGCATCAAAGATCAGTACCCCGGAAGAGCCCGGGCCTCCCAGAAATTTATGGGGGGAGAACATAACGGCATCCAGTTTTTCCATTGGATCCTCCGGGTGCATATTGATCTCTTCATAGGGAGCATTGGCTGAAAAATCAATAAAACATACTCCCCCATGTTCGTGCATTATTTTTGCCATTTCATAGTAGGGGGTTCCAACACCGGTTACGTTGGAACAGGCAGTGAAACTGCCAATTTTAAACGTACGCTTTTCATATTTCTTCAACGCGTGGCGCAAATTTTCCGTATTAATGGTCAGATCTTCGTTGGGTTTAATCATGACTACATCGGCACTGGTTTCGTACCATGAAGTATGATTGGAATGGTGTTCCATATGGGTAATAAAAACCACCGGCTTGTCCCGATTTTTCTGGCATTCACTATGGGTTGCCAGACCGCAGTATTTTAATCCCAGGATGCGTTGAAATTTATTGATGACTGCTGTCATTCCAAAGCCTGCCGTAATAATTACATCATTGGGACCGGTATTTACATGTTCTTTGATCAGCTGGTGTGAGCGGTGGTAAGCCCGGGTCATCAGGATCCCGGTTTCACTGGTTTCAGAGTGGGTGTTGCCTGTGAACGGTGCAATCTTTTCGGTAATCTGCTTCTCAATGGGGCCATATAAACGACCGCTGGCAATCCAGTCGGCATAATTGATTCTTTTTTCTCCAAAAGGAGTCTCAAAATGTTGGTCTATTCCGATGATGTTTTTCCTGAATCGTAAAAAATACTTTTCCAGTTCCCCCATTTGGTCTCTTTTTTTTCTAAAGAAAACAGATTTAACCGAATATATTTGTGCGGAATATCATTTATCCGGAAGGGAATGTACTATTTTTTTGATAAAATGACAATTCGTCATGGTTAGACGGGTGGCATATTGTTTGATTTCCCTGCCTTCATAATACCGATGTTTAATTAAAATTCTATACAAATGCAAAAAGGAAAAATTGGCGTAACCAGTGAGAATCTATTTCCAATTATAAAAAAATTCCTTTATTCCGACCACGATATTTTTCTGCGTGAAATTATATCCAATGCGATTGATGCTACCCAGAAGCTGAAAACACTGTCGGTCCGAGGCGAGTATAAAGGGGATGTCACAAACCTGAAAATAAGGGTATCGCTTGATTCAAAAGCTAAAACCCTGACGGTATCTGATAACGGAATAGGAATGACTGCAGAGGAACTAGACAAATTCATCAATCAGATCGCTTTTTCAAGCGCCAATGAATTTCTGGAAAAGTATAAAGAGGATGCCCATGCCATTATCGGGCATTTTGGTCTGGGTTTTTATTCCGCATTCATGGTTTCCGAAAAGGTTGAAATAGTCTCCCGATCGTATCGTGAAGATGCCGGTGCTGTTAAATGGAGCTGTAACGGAACACCGGAATACACACTGGAAGATGCCGAACGCGGGGAGATAGGTACCGATATAATCATGCATATCAACAAGGATTCAAAGGAGTTTCTTGAAAAACAGAAGATCGCAGAAATCCTTGAAAAATACTGTAAGTTTTTACCTATCCCCGTCTTGTTTAGAAAAAAAACCGAATGGAAGGATGGCAAAGAAGTAGATACCGACGAGGATAATCAGATTAACGATACCAACCCGGCATGGACCCAAAAGCCTGTTGACCTGAAAGATAAAGACTACCAGGATTTCTACCGCCGGTTATACCCCATGGCGGACGATCCGTTGTTTTACATCCACCTGAATGTGGATTATCCGTTTAAACTAACCGGGATTCTCTATTTCCCGAAGATCAAAAACAATTTTGAAATTCAGAAAAATAAGATACAGCTTTACTGTAACCAGGTTTTTGTGACCGATTCGGTAGAGGGTATAGTTCCTGAATTCCTCACGTTGCTCCACGGTGTGCTGGATTCACCGGATATTCCCCTGAACGTATCCCGTTCCTACCTGCAAGGCGATCCGAATGTGAAAAAGATCAGCAGCCATATTTCCAAAAAAGTCTCGGACCGGCTGAGCGAAATTTTTAAAGAGTCGCGTGAGGACTTTGAGAAAAAATGGGACGACCTGAAAATATTTATCGAATACGGGATGTTGAGCGATGAAAAATTCTATGATCGCTCAAAAGATTTTTTTCTGTTTAAAAATACCGAAGGCAATTTCTTTACCTTTGATGAATATGAAAAGCTGATCAAGGATGAGCAGACAGATAAAGATAAGAATCTGGTCTATCTGTATGCCAGTGATGTGGAAGCTCAGTTTACCTTTGTGGAACAAGCCAAAGCAAAAGGATACGATGTGTTGGTGATGGACGATGTACTTTCCACTCCCCTGATCAGCCATTTGGAACAAAAAATCAGCAACCGGAAATTTGTGCGTGTGGATTCTGATGTGGTGGAAAACCTGATCCAAAAAGAATCCGCACCCAGGGAAGAGCTTTCCCTGGAACAAAAGGAGGAGTTACGCCCTGTTTTTCAAGCGGTTTGCCCCGACATCAAAGGCACTCATTTTATAGTTGATTTTCAGGATATGGGGGAAGAGGGTGCCCCGGTTGTGATTACCCGTAGTGAATTTATGCGCCGCATGAAAGATATGAGTCAGATACAGGCTGGGATGAGTTTTTATGGTGATTTGCCTGACAGCCTTAACATGGTAGTGAACAATGTGCATCCACTGGTGAAAAGGGTAATGGAGAAAAAGGACAAAACCCTCGGAAAAAACCTGGAAAAACTGAATAGCGAACTTTCGGAACTGAAAGGGGAGGTGGAGAAACTGGAAAAAGCAAAAGAAGGGAAAAAAGAAGAGGAAGTGCCCCAGGCTGATAAGGAAAAACTGGAAAGCCTGAAAAAGAAAAGTTCCGAGATTGAAAGGCAGAAAAATGAGAAACTGACTCATTTCGGTAAAAAGAACAAACATGCCAAACAGATGGTAGACCTGGCTTTGTTGGCCAACGGAATGCTAAAAGGTGCTGACCTTGACCGGTTTGTGAAAAGAAGCATCGAACTGATCCGATAGAACGGAAAAGGAACGCCGGGAGTCTGAAGCCACTGTCAGCATCAGCAAAAAACGAACCTGGCTGGGGAACGATTCAAAGACGAAACCATAAAAAAAACCGCTGTTTAAAGCGGTTTTTTTTATGGTTTATCCAAGATATGATTTCAGCAATTTGCTTCGCGAAGTGTGCCTCAGTCTTCTGATTGCTTTTTCTTTGATCTGGCGTACCCTTTCGCGCGTCAGCCCGAAGCGTTCACCGATCTCTTCGAGGGTCATTTCCTGGCATCCGATTCCGAAGAACAGCCTGATGATGTCGCTTTCGCGTTCGGTTAATGTAGCCAGGGCCCTGTGAATTTCCTTTGCCAGGGATTCCTGGATCAGGGTACGGTCTGCATTCGGTGAATCGTTGTTTACAAGCACATCGAGAAGGCTGTTGTCTTCCCCGTCAACAAAGGGTGCATCCACTGAAACATGTCTTCCTGAAACCCTGAGTGTATCGGCTACTTTATCGGCAGGCAGTTCCAGGGAATCAGCCAGCTCTTCCGGCGAAGGTTTGCGCTCGTTTTCCTGTTCGAATTTTGAAAATGCCTTGTTGATTTTGTTCAGCGAGCCTACCTGGTTCAGTGGCAATCGAACAATTCGTGACTGTTCAGCCAGTGCCTGAAGAATGGATTGACGAATCCACCATACGGCATAGGAAATAAATTTAAAACCACGCGTTTCATCAAATTTTTCAGCGGCTTTAATCAGTCCGAGATTTCCTTCATTGATGAGGTCCGGCAGGCTCAGTCCCTGATTCTGGTACTGTTTAGCTACGGACACAACAAAACGTAAATTGGCCCGGGTTAGTTTCTCCAGTGCAGCCTGATCACCTTTTTTAATCCTCTGTGCCAGTTCAACTTCCTCTTCTACAGTGATCAATTCTTCCTTTCCAATCTCCTGTAAATACTTATCTAAAGAGGCACTCTCACGATTTGTGATCGATTTTGTGATCTTTAGTTGTCTCATATACCATCCTTAAAAAACGTGCAAATATAGAATATTTTGTTTAGATTGTTTAATGAGATTTAGTTGATAGGGTAAAGGTAATAATAAATCAATACACAAATAAATCAATAAACCAATAAACCAATCTGTATTTGCATCTATTTATATTAATTAATTCCAAAAATGTAGTACGCAGTTTCTCCGTTGGGGTATACCCCTTCTATCAGGATGCCACCGCGGGCGTTTTCTATTTCTCTTTTAAAGTCATTCACTTCGTAAACCGGTTTTTTATTCACATTGGTAACAATAAAATTTTCCTCCAGACCTGCATTTTTAAGGGTTCCGCTGTTCAATTTATTAATTTTTATTCCGTAGGATAAATCCAGTCTTTCTTTGTCGCTGGTGCTGATTTTCTCAAATTCAGCACCCAGGACGGTTATATTATCGCGGACAATCTGGGTATCTCCGTGTTTGTTACGAAGAGTGACCTTAAATTGTTTCTCTGCATTCTTTCTTTTTATGCCGACCATCACATTGTCACCTGGCCGGAACTGGCTGATTTTTTCCTGCAATTCGGCGCTGGAATTTACTTTTACACCTGCAACACTGATGATGATATCGCCCGGTTTCATCCCGGCGTCTTTTGCAGCGCTGTTTTCATAAATATCCACCACGTAAACTCCTTCGATTTTATCGAGGTTATTTTCTTCGGCCAGTTTAGGAGTAACATTGTCAATGGTAACTCCGAGTAAAGCCCGCTGGACTTCGCCAAATTCTTTCAGGTCCTCCACCACTTTTTTAACAATGGTAACCGGTACAGCAAATGAATACCCTGCATAGGAACCGGTCCGGGAGGCGATGGCTGTGTTGATTCCAACCAGTTCTCCCCGTTGGTTAACGAGCGCACCTCCGCTGTTTCCGGGATTAACGGCTGCATCGGTCTGGATAAAGGATTCGATGGACAGTTGATCCTGGTTGATTCCCAGATTACGCGCTCTGGCGCTTACAATACCGGCCGTAACGGTTGAATTAAGGTAGAAGGGGTTCCCGACAGCCAACACCCATTCCCCCAGTTTCAGATCGTCTGAATTTCCGTAGGTAAGGTAAGGCAAATTTTCCGTATCGATCTTCAGGAGAGCAACATCGGTAGTCGGGTCGGTCCCGATCAGCCGGGCCTCAAATTCCCTCTTATCGTTTAATCCAACCATTATTTTCTGTGCATTTTCTATGACATGGTTATTGGTGACGATGTACCCATCTTCAGACAGAATAACACCGGAGCCAAAACCCTGGGCTATCTGTGGTTCCTGCCTGTAACGGTATCCAAAAAACTCAAGCAGCGGATTTCCTCCATACCAGCTGCCCCTGACGGATTGTGTCATAATATGAACTACCGCATGAATGGAATTCTCAGCAGCATACGTGAGATCCGGCAATTTTCCCTCATCATCCGGAGAAAGGGATACATATTGCATAGGGTGTTTTTCCTCTATCCTTATCGTTTCTGGTTGGTCAAAATATCGGGTGTACAGAAAAAGTGTAAGAAAAGCTCCGGTAATTACTAAAACAAAGGATAATAATACTTTCTGAATATTTTTCATGGCTTTCACTTTTTTTAAATTACGTTTTAATTGTTAAATCGTTACCGTAAAACGCAAAAATACTGCCGTTGTTTTAAAAATAATAAATCATAAAACCTATTTTAGATATTTTAACAACAAATTCCCTTTTTTGTTAAAAAGTTTTATAAAATTGTCAGTTGTGGATGATTCCGGGGGTAAAAATGTCAGTATAATCAAACAGCAAATCTATGAAGATCAACTTTTTTAAATATCAGGGAGCAGGCAATGATTTTATTCTGATCGATAACCGCACCCTGTGGTTTGATGATAGCAATGATTCATTGATCCGGTTTTTATGTGACAGGCGTTTTGGAGTAGGAGCCGATGGATTGATGCTTTTACAGAATGATCCTGCCTATGATTTCAGGATGCGTTATTTTAACTCAGACGGACAGGAGGCAAGCATGTGCGGAAACGGGGGACGTTGTATGGTTGCTTTTGCCAGAAAACTTGCTATTATTCAGGATCAGACAAGTTTTATGGCCGTTGACGGACCCCACAAAGCGACCCTGGAATCAGACGGGCAGGTGAACCTTAAAATGATGGATGTAGCTACCATTGAAAAAATATCGGAGGATTATTTTCTGGATACAGGATCGCCTCATTATGTAACCTTTACGGATTCCCTGGAAGCCCTGGATGTGGTTGCAGAAGGGCGAAAAATACGGCACAATGAACGTTTCAGGGAGACCGGGACCAATGTTAATTTTGTGCAACTGAAAAACGGTGATTTAACGGTTTATACGTATGAGCGGGGTGTGGAGGATGAAACCCTGGCTTGTGGGACCGGCATAACAGCTGCTGCTTTGTGTGCAGCTGTGAAAACAGGGAATCAAAAAGGAATCTTTCGAGTAACCGCAAAAGGAGGGGAGCTACGTGTGTCTTTTGAAAAAAAAGGGGAGGGATTCCGGAATATCTGGTTGAAGGGGCCTGCGGAATTTGTTTTCGAAGGATGGCTGGATAAAAAATAAAATACAGGAACTGCAGCATTCTTTTTAGCCTGGAACCTTGAACCATTTATCGGTCGGTTCGGAGGGTTTGTACGCTTCAATGTATGCGATGGCTTCCCGGGAGTCTCCTGCAACAAAATAGAGGTTCCGATACGCTTCTTTGGAAAAATTCTCAGTGTACATTTTTTCAAATTGCAGGAAAAGGGACGCAAAAAAATCATGGGTATTGATAAAGACTACCGGTTTATTGTGGTACGCGAGTTGTTTTAAGGTAAGCACCTCCAGGATTTCTTCGAGTGTTCCAAATCCTCCGGGGAGAGCGATAAAGGCATCGGAGAGCTCGCGCATTTTTATTTTTCGTTCCACCATATCACGGGTGATAATAACCTTGTGGGCATGTTTTGAAACCAGGTTTTTTTTCTGCATTTTTTCCGGGAGTATGCCCAGGGTTTTTGCTCCTGCTTTCAGGGCCGAGAGGGCAATCGCTTCCATCAGACCAACATTGGCTCCTCCGTTAATCAGTGTATGTCCGTGTTTTCCCATCAGCGAACCCAAGGTCCGGGCTTCCTCAAAATAAAAATCCTGCAGTGCGTTGCTTGAAGAGGAAAAAACACATATATTCATTATGCATCGATGTTTGCATACACGGCATGATCCTCAATAAATTTTCTTCTGGGGGGCACATCATCGCCCATAAGCATTGAGAATATATGGTCTGCATCGGCAGCATTCTCGATCGTAACCTGCTGCAGGGTGCGTTGTTCCGGGTTCATGGTTGTTTCCCAGAGTTGATGGGCGTTCATTTCTCCCAGCCCTTTGTAACGTTGGGTTGATACGGCTGACTCATGTCCATCTGCCCATTCTTCAATCAGTTTTAACCGTTGGTTTTCGTTCCATGCATAGGCTTCTTTTTTCCCTTTTCTCACAAGGTAAAGCGGGGGAGTGGCAATGTAGAGGAATCCTTTTTTGATCAGGTCATCCATATACCTGAAAAAGAAGGTCATTATGAGTGTAGCGATATGGCTTCCATCCACATCGGCATCGGTCATGATGACAATTTTGTGGTAGCGAAGTTTAGAGAGGTTCAATTCTTTGGAATCTTCTTCTGTACCGATGGTGACTCCCAGGGCAGTAAAAATATTTTTTATCTCTTCGTTTTCAAAAATTTTATGTTGCATGGCTTTTTCCACATTCAGGATTTTTCCCCTTAAGGGAAGAATAGCCTGGAACTTTCTGTCGCGGCCCTGTTTGGCTGTTCCTCCTGCTGAATCTCCCTCGACGAGGAAAATCTCACATTTTGCCGGGTCTTTTTCTGAGCAGTCACTTAGTTTGCCAGGCAATCCACCTCCGCTCAGCGCGTTTTTGCGTTGGACCATTTCTCGGGCTTTGCGGGCTGCGTGCCTGGCCTGAGCTGCAAGAATGACCTTATTTACAATGGTTTTGGCATCTTTGGGATTTTCCTCCAGGTAGTATTTCAGCATATCACTTACTGCCTGGTCAACCGAAATACTGACTTCCGAATTGCCCAGTTTGGTCTTGGTCTGGCCTTCAAACTGCGGTTCGGCAACTTTTACCGAAATAACTGCTGTTAATCCTTCTCTGAAATCGTCTCCGTTGATATCAATTTTCACTTTTGACAGCATTCCTGACTGTTCCGCATAGGTTTTTAAGGTGCGGGTTAATCCCCTCCGGAATCCGGTGAGGTGCGTGCCCCCTTCAATGGTATTGATATTGTTTACATAAGAATGGATGTTTTCCGAAAAGGAGGTGTTGTATTGCAAAGCGATTTCCACCGGAATGCCCGATTTTTCAGATGAGATGTTGATAATGTTATCAATAAGCTTAACGCGTGTTTCATCTAAAAATTCCACAAATTCTTTTAACCCTTCATTTGAGAAATACGTATCGGAAAGGAAGTTTCCCTTTTCATCTTCTTTTCTTTCATCGGTCAGGGTAAGTCGTATTCCGGCATTCAGAAACGACAGTTCCCGGAGCCTGGCTGCCAGCGTTTCGTATTTGTAGGTTGTGGTGAGAAAAATGGAATCATCCGGTTTAAAGGTCACGAAAGTTCCTGTTTTATCGGTTGTGCCAATAATCTGAACATCGCTTAAGGGTTTTCCCTTTGCGTACTCCTGAATCCATATTTTCCCATCGCGGTGAATTTCTGCTTTTAAATAACCGGATAATGCATTAACACAGGAAACGCCGACTCCATGGAGGCCTCCTGAAACTTTGTAGCTTTCTTTATCGAATTTCCCTCCGGCATGAAGTACAGTCATGACGACTTCCAGTGCCGATTTATTTTCTTTTATATGCTTTTCTGTGGGTATTCCCCTTCCATCGTCTTTTACAGTTACCGAATTGTCTTTATGGATAATCACATCTATGTTGGAGCAATAACCGACCATGGCCTCATCGATCGAATTGTCAATTACCTCATAGACCAAATGATGCAATCCTTTTTCGTTCACGTCGCCAATGTACATGGCTGGCCGTTTTCTTACCGCTTCAAGTCCTTCCAGAACCTGGATGCTTTCCGCTGAATACGTATTGTTCCCGTTCTCCCCGTTGTTCTGTTTCTTATTTTCCAATTCACTCATTCTATGTATCTTAATAAAAATAAATTCTGCGTTCTGTTTGTTTGGTGTTTCCCTGACGTAGGAACTCTTTTTGCTATATTGTTTACTTATTGTATATCAGTATATTGGAGTATTTGCATGCGTCATGAAAAATGCAATGCAAATATAATAAAATATAGCTGAAATGATCCGTTTTTTACCGGATTCACGGGTTTGTTTTTATCAACAAAATATGAACCTTCCTTTTTATGAATCGTATTCAGGATTAGTCAGTTGGATTAGTCCCTCTATGGGTTGTATGGTCTTCAGAAAGTGTAGCTTATGCCTGCCAGGAAATTGAAACTCTGGACCGGATATCCGAGCCATCGTTCATATTTTTGAAATCCGAAGTTATTAAGCTGTGCAAACACAGCGAAATCCCGGGTTACGGAGTAGGTTCCTTTAAGATTCAGATCGATGACTGCATTCATTGCAAATTCTTTCGGTGAGGGAGTAAGGGCGGAAAGTTTCTTCAGAAATTCCTTGTCCGGCTCTTTATAAGCTAAATAATATCTGATCAGTCCTTTGCGTTCCCCGATCACAAAAATATCGCCGGCTATTTTTAACCGTTCATTTATCTGGTATCCCATGGAAAGTGTGGCATCAAAAGCCGGCATGTTCCATGCTTCTGATTCCTTTTCTGTGGTGTAACTGTAATAATTTCCTGTTAAGAGAAGGTTAAATTTTTCTGAGGCTGTATAATAGATCTCTGCCTTCACTTTAAACAATTCCAGGTCATCGTATGTGATGTGAAAATCGTTGCTTGTAATAATCGGGTCAACAATGGCTGCAGCATCCGGAACCAGGTACGCGATCTGGTAGTAAAAGGGCTGGTTTTTTATGCCGCTGTACCCGGCATGGATCGTATAGTTGATTTTTGAACTGAATTTGCCCTTTATTCCACCAAATAAACGATAGGTGTGCATGCTGTTTTTTACATCGTGCATCGGATTAACGAATGGATTTTCGTATGCTATTTTTGAATAGTTGTTCTGTTGATATTTCCCGTCCACACCGGCAAAAAAGGAAAGGATCCTCTTTATCGGGGTAATATTCAGCAATACATCAGGTGCTATCTTAATTACAGGATCCCACTCGTCATCCAGCACAAAATAAAATTTTCCTCCTGCTTTCAGGTTGATTCGTTCGGTTCCTATTTTCACAGCCGGATTTGCTTTGATCCATATTTCCTGTCTTTTGCCTGGTTCAAAAGAAGATCTGTTCAGAATACTGTCCGCTCTGTAAAAAACAGCTCCTGCATCGAGCATTGCGGTTGCTTTTCTTGTCGGTTTCTGAACATGGGCTGTCAGTTCCGCAAAGTGCTCATTCTGTCCGCTTCTGGTAGCAAAATAGTGGTAATTCAGATCCATTCCCAACAGGGTTTCATGGGATGATCCGGGATTGTTTTTGAGCCGGAAATTCACCTCTCCTTTTGAGAAGGCCTGGCTGGTTCCAAAATAATTGATCTTCTGATTTTCCTCCCATAATTGATCCGGGACCGGCATATCCGGATAACCATAATACACAAATCCATCCCTGTTGTAGGAAACATCAAAATCCAGCACTGTTTTGCGGGCATAATGTTTCAGAAACAATTCCGCATGATTGTCTGAAAAGGGGGCCTTCACTTTATCGCCTCCCGGAAGTTTAATTTTACCCCTTGAAGAGAGGTGACTGCCGTGTATTCCAAACAGGGTATTTCGTGAATTAGCACTGTTTAAAAAAAATTCAGCATAGGGTTTCCCATAATTTCCGGCTCCGAGTTTTATCAATCCTATCCCATGTTTTTCTTCGGGTCTGCCAGTTATCCTGGCTGCCTGAAGTTGATTCACTGAGAATGTGGAAAATACCGGATGACTGAAGATTTGATAATCAAACGCGGGTTTCTGGTGTTCTTCTCCCTGTATTTTCGGAATGTCATTTATTTTGAACGCATCTGAGATGATGGGGCGATAGGCTTTTACGACTTCCACTTTCTGCCTCAGAACCGTATCCTGTGGTTGGGCTGTAACCGGTATGCCTGCTGCTATAAGGGCTGCGGTGAGCAGAGCTATGTGTCTCTTTTTTCTGTTCATGTGCGAATTATTGATTGTTTTCCTGGTTGTTCATAGGTAGTTCAACGGGATTTTTCCGGGCTTCTTCGTCTTCAGCTTTTTCCCTGGCTTCCAATGCAGTAAGTCTTTCGGTTGCTTCGCTTACAATACCGTCGTTTTTATTTTCATAATTTTCGATTACGCTTTTTAAGGTATGTTTTGACTGGAAGTCATCGCCCTGTGACAGGTATATGTCAGCCAGCAGAATAAAACTTTTTCCGAGCCAGTATGAATGAGGCGTACCTTTTGAAATATAATCCATGATTTCCTGTTCGGCTTCTGTGAGTTGGTCTTTTCTGAAAAGAAGTTCCGAAACCCTGTATTTGGATTCAGCCCCTTCCGCGGAATTGGTTTCGACGGCCAGTTTCCGGAAAGCTTCCAGTGCCTGTTCGAAATCATTCATTTGCAGAAATGATTGGGCCAAAATATAATCGGCATCCCGTATCATCAGGGGGCTTGCTTTTTCTGCGTTTTTAACTTTCCGGGCTGCAACAACAGCCTCTCTGAAATTCTGTAGTTCAAAAAAGCACCGCATTTGGCCTGCAAAGGCTTTCAGGTTGTTGTAAGCATTACCGGAAATTGCTTCCAGGCGTATGAACAGTTCCAGTGCTTTCCGGTAATTTTTTGCATTCAGGTTTAATTCAGCAGCTTTGGAAACAGCTGGTTCGCTGAAAATATTTTCTGATTGGTTTGCCACATATTCGTAATGTTCCAGGGCTTCAGAAAATCTTCCTTCGGTATATAAAGCTTCTCCCATGTAAAAATGGGCATTCAGGGCATATGTTCCCGAGGGAAATTCATTCAGGTAGTTTTTAAGTTGGGATATTGCATTTTTATCTCCTTCCATGAAGCGTTTTTCGGCAGCCTGGTACGTAAGGTCATCCTGTTCGCCTGGAGGAACCTCACCCCGTCCCAGTTTCCTGGTGAACGCAATGTAGGCATCTACATTGTTTAATTCAACATAGGTGTTTTTTATTCCGGTCAATGCAGCAGCAGCTTCTTCGGAATCGGGGAAGTTCTCGGCGACTCTTTTGTAGAAGGTGAGGGCTTCGTTCAGGTTGCCGTTGTTAAAATGAATAAGTCCCAGTTGAAGGAGTGCTTTTTTGTAATAGGAGCTTTGTGGGTAATCGCTGATGATCGTGTTGTAATGGGAGACCGCTTCCGTGTTATGGCCTGTTTTTTCATGTGCCCTTCCCAGCTCGTACAATGCATCATCGCCGTAGTCTGATTTTGTAAAATCTGTTAAAAGAGTTTTCAGATGGTTTATTTTATTCTGCACATTTTGTTGTAATCCTTCACAGAAGGCAATCTGGAAGAGGGCATAATCGGGGTCTATCAGGCGCATCTTGTATGACTGGGTATAATACCGGATGGCTTCGTCATAATCCCTGACCAGGAACCAGCAATCCCCAAGGCGGTTCAGCGCATCGGCAATTTTTATGGAATGTTTTCCCTGGTTGGCTTGTAAGAATTTCCGGAAGGATGCGTTCGCTGCCTGGTAATCTTCGAGTTCGAAGTACCCGTAAGCAAGGTTGTAATGCGCCTCCTGATACTCTTCGAGGGAAAAAGCTCCTGGTGTCAGCAGGAACTGGTTGTAGTGGCTGATGGCTGCATTAAAATCCCCCAGACGGTAGAAAGCCTCGGCTTTCCAGAAGATCGCCCTGGCAGTCAGGACCCGGTCACCGGAAGGATTCTGGAGCGATTTATCAAAATGGGCAATGGCTGTGCGATAATCCCGATCGTTAAAAAGTTCCAGACCCCGGTAAAATGTTACCCGCTGGTATGCCTGTTCAATGGAACGATTTCTGACTTGAATGTTTTCAATAGACCGGATGGCATCTTCATAATTCCGGGTTACCATATAAACCTCTACAAGGTACTGGTAGGCGGTGCTGTTTCTTTCTGAGTTTGGGTATAGTTCGATGTACCGGTCAAAAGCTTTGATGGTTTCGCTAAAGGGTGAGTAAGAAAGTTCGTAAGTGATCTTTGCATAATTGAACAAGGCATCTTCCTTGATTTTCTGATCAAAATCCATGTCTGAAGCCACTTCAAAAGCAATTCTTGCTTTTTCTTTGTTTCCCGTCTTTACATAGCAGTCTGCCAGGTGATAATAGGCATTTTGGGCTAATTCATCTTTTCCTTTTGTAGCCCTTTCGAGATAGGGAACCGCTTTTTCGGGTTGGTTGACAGCATAATAGCAATATCCCAACAGGTAGTTGTCTTCATTGGTTTTTAATCCTGTGGAATGGTGATATCTTTCGAGCCAGGGAATGGCCTCTTCAAATTCTTTTAAGTGAAAATAGGAGTCGCCTATAATTTTAGCAAGTTCCGGCTGGTGTTCCTCATTCACCTGATCGATGAGGGCTGCCGTATATTGCGTGATCTCCTGGTACTTTTCCTGTTTATAATAGATATGGCTAACGTAAAGGGGGATCACCTGAGAATAGTTTGGGTCGTTATTCAGTTTGGACAGTTCTTTCAGGGCTGATTCGTAATTTCCGTTGAGATAGTTGATGTGAGCCCAGTAGTATGTGGCTGGTTTGCTGTAAATCGTATTGGCATCTTTGATTTCAAAAAATTCTGCTGCTGCCTGCGTAAGATCTTCTTCTTCCATATAGGAATAACCCAGTTGAAAATGGAGCAGCATTTTCTGATCGATGGTAAGGGGACTGGTTTTTACCTGGTTCAGGGTACGGATCGCAAGGCTGTACCTGTTCCTGTCAAATTGGTAAGATCCCAGTTGAAAAAGAGCCTGGTTGCAATAGGGACTTCCGGGATGGGTTTCTATAAATTCCTCCATCGCCTGGTCGCCACTGCTCTGACCTGATTGAAGCAGGCAAAAAGCTTTGAAATAGGCGGCTTCAGAAGATATTTCTGACCATTCACCTGCTTCAGCCTGGATTTTTTCAAACTGCCTGTAGGCTACATGATACTTTTCCCGGGTTACCAACTCTTTGGCAATCCGGATTCGCTCCTGCAGGTCGGTATAGAATACCGTTTGCTGTGCCTGGCCGTAAAAAGAAAAAAACAGGATGCCTAACGCAATGATTCGTAGCCTGATTGTCTTCATGGACTTCTTTTTTGTTTTCTGAACGAAAGTAACAAATATGCTATGGTTCGACGGATGATTCACTTTTAACTTCTTAACAAAAAACTGTTTATTACTTTCGTTTATTATACTCCTGTTAAAAAAAGTTCGTTTTGTTTATGCGTTATATTTGTTCCAATGACAGCCAAATCCATCATTGAACTGGTGAATGCCGATATTTTTCAAAGGGACACCCTGGTGTTGGCAGGGGTTCATGTAACCATTAACGAAGGGGAGTTTGTGTATGTCATAGGGAGGGTTGGAAGCGGCAAAACAAGCCTGATACGAACTTTGAATGGGGAGTTGCCTCTTCAGAGGGGGCAGGGGATCGTTTTGGGATTTGACCTGCACCGTTTAAGAACCCGTGAGTTGGCACAGCTGCGCCGGAAAACAGGAGTCGTATTTCAGGATTTCAGATTGCTCACAGACCGGACAGTATATAAAAACCTGGAGTTTATTCTAAAGGCTACCGGTTGGAAAAATAAGATCACCCTGAGGAAACGGATTCACGAAGTTCTGTACCGTGTGGGAATGGAGGAGAGCAGACATAAAATGCCGCATGAACTATCGGGAGGTGAACAGCAAAGGATTGTTATTGCACGGGCTGTATTGAACGATCCGGACCTTATTCTTGCCGATGAACCTACCGGAAACCTCGATCCTGAGACCTCGGAAGAAATTCTGAAATTGCTCAGGGAACAGAACAAAACAGGAAAAACTGTTGTTATGGCCTCCCATGACTATATCCTGATCGGAAAACATCGGTCCCGGACCCTTATTTGTGAGGATGGAAAAATAAAAGATACAGCCCGGTCTGAAGGAAATATCGAATTTGAAGACTTACTGGACTAACTGTCGGTTTCGGGATCGCGGGGATCGTTTGCCGGAAGACAAGCTGCCCGGACAACAAGAAATTTCTTTGTTCGGTTCAGGTTGATGGGTTAGTTTTCCATCTCCTTTACAAATTCTTTCATCCATTCTTTTACCGAATCACTGACTTCGGGATCTTTCATGGCATAGATGAGGTTGGTTTTCAGGAATCCCAGTTTATCTCCTATATCGTATCTTTTGCCTTTGAATTTTAATCCGTACATAGGGTGGTCTTTTACCATCTCTTTCATGGCATCTGTCAGTTGGATCTCGTCGTTTATTCCGGTTCCGATCCTGTCAAGGTATGTGAATATTTCAGGAGTAAAAACATACCGGCTTGCTACGGCCAGGTTCGACGGGGCTTTTTCTGCCGAAGGTTTTTCAATCCAGTTGTTTGCCCGGTACACCGTTTGGGTAACGGGTTTTCCGTCGATCACGCCATACCGGCTAACCCGTTCGGGTTTCACCTCTTCCAGCGCAATTACGGGGCTGTGGTATTTTTCGTACACGTCAATCAACTGTTTCGTGACCGGAACCCCGCATCCATCCATGAGGGTATCGCCGAGCAGAATCGCAAAGGGTTCATTATTTACATGGAAGCGGGACAGTTTAATGGCATCGCCCAGGCCACGCATTTCTTTCTGCCAGATAAAATGAATATTGGCAATGCGGGAGATTTTCCGGATTTTCCCGAGCATCTCCAGGTTATTCTTTTCTGTGAGGGTTTCTTCCAGTTCCGCACTTCTGTCGAAGTGCTCCTCGATCGCCCTTTTCCCCCGTCCGATGATCATCAGAATATCCGTAATCCCGGATTCAACGGCTTCTTCAACCACATATTGAATTACGGGTGTATCTACGATCGGGATCATCTCCTTGGGTTGCGATTTTGTAGCTGGCAGGAATCTTGTTCCATAGCCTGCAGCCGGGATGACAGCTTTTTTAATCATTGCCTGGTAACTATTTTCGGTTTGATCACTTGAATGTCGTTCGCTTCCATGAGCGATTTCAGTCTGGTATACATTTTCTCATCGGTATAGGTTCCGATGATCGCTCCTCCGGAACCGGTAAATTTTGCGCTGGCTCCTGTGGATCTTGCCAGTTCGACCATGTGAATGTTTCCCTGGGAAATGTGTACGGTTTTCCGGCGAAGGTCAAAATTCTCGTTGATGAGGGTATGCATCTTCTGATGGTCCCCTTTCTTCATAGCCTCACAAAATTCAACGGTAATCTGTCCCCAACGCAGCACAGCCTGAAGGACTTTCGGATCTCCGATTTCAAAGCGTGCACGCAGGTTATTGTGCACCACCTCGGTTCCTTCGGAAAGGTTTTTCCGGAAGGCAATATAAAAAGGAGGAAATTTCCGGGGATCCATTTTTTCGTATTTCCCATAGCCCTGGTGATTCATGATGTCTTTATCGAAATCCATGAATACCGGTGTTTCATAAGCCTGGGCAACCCGGTCCTGGAGTCCTGCTGAAATACCCAGTTCATCTGTTTCAACGGCCAGAACCAGGTTGGCGAAAACCGGCTCAGGAATAGAGATATTGAAAAAAGCCGTTAATGCTTTAAGCCCGGCCGTAATAATAGCGCTTGAGCCTGCAAGCCCCAGCCGGAGCGGAATATTGGAGTCGTAACGGATCGTGAAGTTCCGGGTATCCAGCTTCAGGTTGTTTTTAAGGCAATAATCATAAAATATTTTAATGGTGGCTTTCAACAGGCGCATGCCTCCATAGTAGCCGGCAAAACTGATATCTTCAACCAGCTCATCGATGCTGTGGAAATGGGTAATATCAAGCTGTTGTGGGTTTATCTCCAGTTCAGGGGTTTCATACATCTGAACACGGGCTATGAAATTCGAGAATACAAAAGCGATGGTTTTTCCATAAAAACCATCCGAAGGATTCCCGATTACCGCTGCGCGAGGATAGGAAATGGTTTCTAAAATCATGGTATTTTCAAAGAGGATACAACGTTAAAAATTCCATTTTTTTATTGCTTCCAGGTTCATTGAATTGACAATATTTTTTGCTTCCGAAGTGTATAGGAATTTGAGTTCCTCAGCATACCGTTCCGTTACTTTGTCTCTGACAATTTTCATGGTTGAATTGACCAGACCGTTTTGTTCAGAACATGCTTCAGGTAAGATCGCTAGGGTTGCCGGGATCCATCTTTCGGGAAACATGTTGCTGTATTTTCCACCGAGGCGGTAAGCGTTTATTTCTCTTTGAATGATCTGTAAGGCTTCAATGTCTCCTTTTTTTGTGTTGGGATGGATTGCCCGGTTCACGAGTTCCTGTTTTATGGCAGCCACATTGGGTACAATAAATCCAACGGTGTAGGGATTCTGGTTGTTGTACAGTATGACCTGATCGATAAACCGGGACTGGTCGGTGATTGCTTCTTCAATTCCTTCGGGACTGAATTTTTCTCCGTCGTTGGCAATCAGCAGGCTTTTAAAACGTCCCAGCACATAAAGAAAACCATCTGCATCCATATATCCCATATCGCCGGTATAGAGCCATCCGTTCTTAATGGTCTCGCGGGTTGCTTTCGGATTATTCCAGTATCCTGCCATCACATTATCCCCTTTCACAACAATTTCCCCTTTGTGGCCTGTTGGCAACTCCTTGTTGTCTTCATCCATGATCTTCAGGTCGAGGTATTTAACCAGTTTCCCGGAAGAGCCGAATTTTATGGCATGAAGGGCATTGGAAGAAATTACCGGTGAGGCTTCCGAGAGTCCGTAACCCTGGCACATGGGCATGCCTACCGCATAAAAGAACCGTTGTAACTCAATATCCAGGAGGGCTCCGCCACCGATAAAAAATTTTAGATTTCCCCCAAATCCTTCCCTGATCTTCGAAAAAAGAATCGCATCAAAAAGTGCCAGCAACGGTTTATAGACAAAACGCAATCCTTTTCCCCGGTTATACCCCAGGCCGTTGTATTTATAGGCTGTTTTTAATGCAAGATTGAAAAGCTTTTCTGCTGTTTTGCCTTTGGCCTTGATATTTGATTCAATCCCTTTCCGGAAATTTTTTGCCAATGCCGGCACACTCATCAGTACATGGGGTTGTATCTCTTTGATATTTTTCGGAATATTTTTCAGGGTTTCCATTGGAGTCCGTCCCTGTTCCAGGGATGCCACACTGGCTCCATTGTACATAAAGCAGTAGAGGCATGCTGTGTGGGCAAACGCATGATCCCAGGGCAAGATAGCCAGTGTTTTCCATTCCGGGGTTATCTTCATCAGTGTATTGGACTGAATCACATTGGCAGCATAATTCAGGTGGGATAACATGATCCCTTTGGGATCGGCTGTAGTGCCTGAAGTGTAGGAGATGTTGGCCAAATCCCCGGGTTGGATATTCTTCCATATCCGATGAAAGCTTTCGGGATCTTTTATCAATGCTTCTTCCCCCATTTTCAATACGTCTGCATAAGCAATGTCGTTTTCTCCCGGATTTTCTTTGCCGTCCATATAAATGATCTTCTTAAGGCCGGGAAGTTCGTTCCGGATCTCTTCGATCTTGTGAGCCTGTGCGCTGGAGACAAACACCATTTTAGTCCCGGAATGATTCAACCGGAATCTCAGTTCCGAGGCAGCATCCAGTTTGACCGATAAGGGAACATTAATACCCCCGGCATAAAGAACTGCCAGTTCGCTGATGATCCAGGCATTTCGTCCTTCTGATATCAATCCGGTCCGGTCGCCCTTTTTCAGTCCCATCCTGTGAAGCCCTGCTCCGAGTTTTAACACTTCGTCACGCGTTTCGGTATAGGTGGTCCCCCGGAACGCATCATCGTGTTTTTCCCACAGGTACATATTGTCAGGATATTTTTGAACGGAGGTTTCAAATAGTTCTACGATCGTTTTCATTCGTGTTATATATTGATATGGTTAAGTCAGGATCCAAAAATAAGAAATTTTATGAAAGCAGCGGATCAAACCGATGAAAAGAACGTAGGTCAGTCAGGCTGTTTGGTTTCTATTTTTAAGGCAATGTCAGGATGAGGTTCCGGCATTTTGGGTACTTCAATAACTACCTGCCCGTTTTGGACTTTTGCCGTTGAGGATTTAAGTATTTTTCCGTTCCAGGGATCGAACCATTCTACCCGGCAGGAATGGTCTTCCATGCCCTGAATGCTCAGTTTTGTTCCACTGATATCCTCTTTTTCACAGGAGCGTGCCCATCCGAACGCTTTTTTCCCGGTCCCCATCACATACACGTCCGTCTCCTGGGCAGAAGCCTTCATGGGTTGATAGGGGAGATTTGCAAAATCGATATCCGCAACAAAAAGAGAGAGATTTTTCAACTGTTTCCAGTCTTCGGCTGTAAGCACCGGATAGTCCCACCATACCGGAGTAGCCGCCAACCCGTTTGTCAGGGATGCCCAGATCTGGTTGTGATATGCGGTATGATATTTTTCGTCGCGTATGGAATAGTAGGCCAGGCTGGCGCCTGCTTCGCCAAAGATGGCCGGTTTTTCAAAGGCATCCCAAAAACGTTTGCTGGCCCAGGCATAGTTATAGATAGCGCTGCGCATTGTATCGTTCGGATATTTCACAGGCCATCCCTGAGCCGGATACATATGGATATTCGCAATATCGTTCCGTTCATACAAGGGTTCACGGTATTCACTGAATCCTCCGCTGAAGGAAGCTGTGGTAGGGTGGTTGTACGGATCGTTTTCTTCGAAGTATGCATCGCATTTTTCTACCCAGTCATAACATTCCTGGTGTCTGCCGTGAGCCCATCCATCGGTGCCGTTCATTTCATTGATCAGCTCCCAGATGCCCCAGCTCCGGCTGTGTGCAAAGCGGGCGATCATATATCGGTATTTCTTTTTCTGGTATTCCCACACCAGCGAATCGCTGTATACATCCTCCACATCGATCAGCTGACTGTATGGATTATTCCGCCATTCGGCTGCCCATACGGTTTCAGAAAAAAGGTCGTGAGGCCAGATGGCGTACATCAGTTTGATGCCGTGTTTTTCGAAGATTGCCAGCAGCGAATCGATCCGGTTGCATTTAACCTGGTTATACCTGCCCAGTTTTTCTTCAATCAATCCGGTCCCATTCACAAACCCGCCGTAGGTGATGTCCCAGAGGGCAAAAAAATTGGCATGATGTTCGGAAAACGTATCAAACCGTTCCATGTTGTTTTGCCAGGGTGAATAAACGCCTGTCCCGTAATAAGAGGTTCCGTCATCGTATATAAAATAGTGCGGATTGATGGTTGATGGTTTGATCCATCCATGGTGCTCTGATTCCATTGCTGTAAAAGAAGCTTCTTCGGACTGACCTTTTCCTCCCGTATCGTTTACATAAAGCCGGTATGAATATTCACCGGTTTCATTGGGTGAAAAACGCAGTTTCCACTGGTCGGCATTTTCATGGTTGTCATAAAAACCGTTGATCCGGATGGTTTTTCGTGAAGGCGCGGTAAACACGGCATAGACGTCAATGTCTTCCGGATCGTAGGGATTTTCAATCCCTACATTATGGAGTGCCAGGTGGATTTCAAATTTTTCATATTTTTTAACGGTGGGTGTATTTATTTTTTCTGCTTTTATTTCCGGTGTTTTTCCGGGAATATAGGTTTCGCCCTGAACCTGCTCTGCAGCAAAATATTTCTCTCCGTCTGTTCCGGTTGCCAGTACTTTGTAAAAATAGTGTTTGTAAGGCGCAAGATTGGTGTCGGTATATTCTTTTTTTTCAGTCTCTGCCAGGAAGGTCGATTCATCGGTCGGAAAACCGGGATTGTTGCTTCGGTATATCCGGTATCCTGCTGTTCGTTCCTCATCGCTGGTATTCCATTGCAGGTGAACGGTGTTTCCCTGTTCCACTTTGGCTTTCAGGCCGGTAACATGGATCAGGTACCAGGCGGTCCGGAAATTATCCATTTCCAGGGTTCCCGATTTGGAATGTGCCAGACCCCGGTCAAGGTAAAAATCAATAGCCTCCACATTGTGTTTGGTATAGTATGCTTTGGTCAGGTTAAAGGTGTAAGTGTGCCATTGGTTGTCCCCCGGAATCTCTTTTTCGAGGTATTCAACGGTAGGGGGTTCCTTGGAGTATACCGGGCTGACTGTAAGGGTGGTGGCTATATCGGATTTTACATCAACCTGGATACGGGGATTCGAAGATACATCCGATGCACGGAAGGTATGATACGTGAAATGATCAAAAGCTCCCATGCCTTCAAGCCGGTTCCAGGTGATCTTCAAAACACCCTCATCTGCTATCAGTTGGTAGGATGCCGGTGTATCGGTATCCCAGATAACAAACGGGGGCTGGTTGCCTCGGGAAGGAAAGGAAAGCCTCCCGCTTTCAAAATTGTCGGACAAACCGAAACGTTGGGAAATGCCCGGAAGGGCTGAAAAAAGAAAAATCCAAAGAAGCAGGTGCGGTTTATACGATAAATTCAGAGGGTTCCCGGTGCCTGTAGCGGAGAAAAAAGAGAAATTACGACCAATTGTTTTCATTCGTAGTGGTTTAGTTAATTTGATTCATTTGTACTGTTTAGATATACTTTTTTGTTTCCTGATGGTTTATTTTTGAAGAATAAATTCGTACATTCAAACCGGATTTTAAAGATAACCAATATAATGAAATTGTTATTTAACCTTGGAGTTTTTCCCCTTTTGTTTTTTATTGTCCTTGCATTGTCGTGTGGAAATAAAAAAACCGGGGATGAAGAGTGGATCCGGCTTTTTAACGGGAAGGATCTCAATGACTGGCAAATAAAGTTTACCGGGTATGAGTTGGGTGTGAACCTGCACAACACCTTTCGTGTGGAGGATGGCATTCTGAAAGTATGTTATGACGACTGGGACCGGTTTAACGGCGAATTTGGCCATATTTTTTATAAAACTGAATTTTCGCATTACCGGCTTCGGGTGGAGTACCGGTTTACCGGAGAGCAGGTCGCGGGCGGTGAAGCCTGGGCGGTCCGGAACAACGGCCTGATGCTGCACGGGCAGTCCCCGGAATCGATGGACCTGGACCAGCAGTTCCCGGTATCGGTAGAGGTGCAATTGCTGGGAGGCGACGGGGTCAATGAACGTTCCACAATGAACGTGTGCACACCCGGGACGCATGTGGTAATGAACGGAAAACTGATGGAACAACATTGTATCAACTCCCGATCCGGAACCTATCATGGGGACCAGTGGGTTTCGGCAGAAGTGGAAGTGAAAGGAGGGGAAATAATCCGCCATTTTGTGGAGGGCAAAGAGGTGCTGTCATACCAAAAACCACAGCTCGATCCGCAGGATCCGGATTATAACAAACTGCTGCCTCCCGATGGGAATAAAATAGTTCGCAAAGGAACCATTTCTCTGCAGGCTGAAAGCGCACCCACTGAATTCCGGAAAGTGGAACTCCTGAACCTGGAAGATGGTGCTGAGGAGTAAACAGACTATAGATATTTATTGATCATGCTCAGCAGTTTGTCTTTTTTGATGGGTTTGGAAATGTAATCATCGCAACCAGCCTCCAGGGCTTTTTCCCGGTCGCCCTGCAGGGCAAACGCTGTTTGGGCAATTACAGGAATTTGCGGATTGGACTTTTTGATTTCCCGGGTCGCATCGAATCCATTCATCACCGGCATTTCAATATCCATTAAAACGAGATCAGGAGGGGGTAATTCCATGCATCGTTTTACTGCATCTGCTCCGTTGGTGGCTTTCAATACGGTAAATTTTTCACGGGTTAGCAACGTGTAAAGATACATGTATCCTGATTCATCATCTTCCGCAATCAGGATTCTTTTTCCTTCTGTTTTGGGGGTCGGTTTTTTCTCTGGTTCTGTCATTGGTACGGATTCATTTTTCTCAGAGGTCACAAAGGGAAAAGAGGCATAGAAGGTACTTCCTTTCCCGGGTTCTGAATCGACCCCTATTTTTCCCCCGAGCATTTCGGTATAGTTTTTTGCAATGGATAATCCCAGTCCGGAACCTTCAAAGGACCGGGAGTATTCTGTTTCTGCCTGTACAAAGCGTTCAAAAATGGCTTTTTGTTTTTTGGGAGGGATCCCCAGCCCCGAGTCTTTCACATAAAAACAGATCCGGTCGTTTTCAAGGGAACAGCCCAGTTCAACAAATCCTTCGGAGGTAAATTTAAACGCATTCTTCAGAAAGTTCCCGATTACTGATTCCAGTTTGTTTTTATCAGACCGGATCCGGACGTTTTGTAAGCTGATGTTGTCAGACAGTTTAAATCCGATCTTCTTCTTATCTGCTTCCGGTTTATAGAATCGAAAGAAGTAGTTGAGCAAATTACTGATATTAACCTCAGACAGGTTGATAATT
>Ga0307422_1000116_pt1 | contig 44386 bp, 36 predicted proteins | sample SalMarWE160290MG_FD_202153 | JGI IMG/M metagenome (GOLD analysis project Ga0307422, IMG submission 202153) | Salt marsh sediment microbial communities from the Plum Island Ecosystem LTER, Massachusetts, United States - WE1602-90 | ecosystem: Environmental > Aquatic > Marine > Intertidal zone >...
TTTAATCGTTTAATCGGTTCAACAGTTCAACGGTTCAACAGTTCAACGATTCAACAAATAGTTTAATTGTTTAATCGGCTAATCGTTTAATTGTTTAATCGTTTAATCGGCTAATCGTTTAATTGTTTAATCGGCTAATTGTTTAATCGTTTAATCGTTTAATCGGTTCAACAGTTCAACGGTTCAACAGTTCAACGATTCAACAAATAGTTTAATTGTTTAATCGGCTAATCGTTTAATTGTTTAATCGGCTAATCGTTTAATTGTTTAATCGGCTAATCGGTTCAACGATTCAACAGTTCAACGATTCAACGATTCAACAGTTCAACGATTCAACAGTTCAACGATTCAACATTTTCAATTAAAGTGTCAACGGAAGGCATTCATCTTCAGCATTGATATTTCCTTATCATTAAGAAAACGCCATTTGCCCCGCGGAACCCCCTTTTTTGTTAATCCGGCGAAATATACCCTGTCAAGTTTCACAACCTTGTAACCGAGGTGTTCAAATATCCTCTTCACGATACGGTTGCGGCCGGAATGGATCTCAAGGCCTACTTGTTTTTTGTCTGAAGGATCAACATAGCTTACAGTATCGACTTTAATAAAACCGTCCTCCAGCTCTATGCCGGTGCTGATTTTTCCCATGTCGGAGATGCTTATCGTTTTATCGAGAAATACATGGTATACCTTCATCTTATTAAATTTAGGATGAGTGATCCTCCTTGTAAGCTCACCGTCGTTTGTTAGCAACAATACTCCGGTCGTGTTTCTGTCAAGCCTACCTACGGGATATATCCTTTCTGCAGTTGCATTACTGACCAGATCCATCACGGTTTTTTTTGCATGTGGATCCTCAACTGTTGTAATATAATCCTTTGGCTTATTCATAAGGATATAAACTTTCTTTTCCTGTTTCAGAAGCTTACCCTTATAATATACCGCATCCTTAGGACTGATCTTTGTTCCGGGTTCGTTAACGGGTTTTTTATTTACCGATATCAGCCCTGCTGAAATATATTCATCAGCCTGACGGCGTGAACATAATCCCGTACCCGCGATGTACTTATTTAATCGTATCTTTTCATCAGGATCATAATTATTATTCTTTCTGTCATTTTTGTCCTGTTGATCTTGCCGGGTGGTTTTAACCTTCCCGGCATGCTTCCGGACCGGATTATTATTATTTTGCATTTTATTTATATCTTGGTATTTTTTTTATAATCGCGCAAGTATTTCACAGTTTAGGTGTCAATTATAGTAGTTGGCAAAAATACAAAAGTCCCACTTATTTATTAGTTTTTTATGGCATTAATAAAATCAATCTCCGGAATCCGGGGTACTATAGGCGGTAATTCCGGAGATAACCTTACACCCGTGGATATTATCCGATTTTCTTCTGCATTCGGACAATGGATAAGGCAAAACAATCCGGGTGACAATAGAAAATCAATTGTCCTTGGCCGTGATGCAAGGATCTCGGGAGAAATGGTCAGAACGCTGGTTGCCGGCACGTTAACCGGTCTGGGTATTGACGTCATTGATTGCGGATTATGTACCACGCCGGGAGTTGAAATTGCTGTTACCGATTTGGAAGCTGACGGGGGGATAATTATCACGGCAAGTCATAACCCCGGCCAGTGGAATGCTTTAAAACTGTTAAATAATAAAGGGGAGTTTATCTCCGCGGGGGATGGACAGGAATTACTGGAACTGGCAGATAAGGGGGATTTTCATTATGCTGATATTTATAAGCTCGGACAGGTCAGGTTTGCGGATAATATTAATAAAATTCACATAAATAAGATATCCGGCCTTGAACTGGTGGATATACCGGCAATAAAGAAGGCCGGATTCAAAGTAGTAATAGATTGTGTGAATTCAGTCGGCGGTGTAGTAATCCCTGAACTTCTGAGAACACTGGGTGTTGATAAGATTGTGGAATTGAACTGTGATCCTACAGGTATGTTTTCTCATAATCCCGAACCCCTGCCTGCTAATCTGACCGAAATATCGGATAAGATCAAAGAAGTGAAAGGCAGTGTGGGTTTTGTCGTTGATCCGGATGTTGACCGCCTGGCAATTGTTAATGAAGACGGTTCAATGTTTGGGGAGGAATATACCCTGGTTGCTGTTGCTGATTATATCCTTCAGCACACGCCAGGGAACACTGTTTCAAATATGTCTTCCACGATGGCATTACGTGAAATAACTGAGAAATACGGGGGTAACCATTCTTCTTCGGCTGTTGGAGAAGTTAATGTTGTTAGCAGGATGAAGGAAACAAATGCTGTTATCGGTGGTGAAGGGAATGGAGGCGTTATTTACCCCCCGTTGCATTACGGAAGAGATGCCCTGGCAGGCATTGCCCTTTTCCTGTCCTTGCTGGCCCGCAGCGGAAAAAAATGCTCCGGCCTGAGGGCCGGATATCCTGATTATGTGATATCCAAAAACAAGATCACGCTGACGCCTGAAATTAATGTCGACAACATTCTTGAGATGATAAAAGAAAGATATAACAGGTATGACATAAACACGGAGGATGGAGTAAAGATAATACTGGACGATGAATGGATCCATTTGCGAAAATCAAACACCGAACCTATAATCAGGATCTATTCTGAAAGCAGGACAAAAGAAAAAGCCGATAAGTTGGCCAAAAAGATTATGGATGAGATTATCTCATCGGTCAGTAATAAATAGTGTCTGTTCATAATGTCTGATATCCGCGTTGCTGCCAAAATTTTAAATCCTCGAATACCTTAGTATACCGCGGTTTAAAATTTTCGCGCGCCTTGATCTCGAACATTCTGAACAAACACTACGATTTTATTGACAAACTCTAAATAGAGTCTGTCTATAAAGTAGTAAAAATGTTTAACCGTACATGTGTCTGTTCAGAAAGTTCTATTTGCAAGGCTCGCGCGGTCCGAAAACGCGGAGTTTACTTGTCGTAAATGAGCAATTTTCGGACAAGCGTAACGCGGCAAATGGGACTTTATGGACAGACACTAAATAGAGTCTGTCTATAAACTCTTAGTGTTTTATTTCAGTAGGGCTTAGTCAGAGTCATAAAATAAAGATTATATATGAAAAAAAGATATATCATTATTCTTTCGGTTGTAACAGCCATAGTACTGGCATTGATCTATTACAGCGCTAAGGAAACCGAAACAGCTACTGTTATAGAAACAGAAGTTAAGCAAGGGGATTTTGAAGTTATTGTTGCTGTTACGGGTGAACTGCAGGCAAAGAACTCTGTGGAGATCAGTGCCCCAATGCAGGCATTGCGTAATGTATGGATATGGCAGATCACCATCTCAGATATTGTCCCGGAGGGAACGGAGGTAGATTCAGGTGATTTTGTTGCCCGTCTTGACGATTCGGAGGTTATGGACAGGTTGAACGAGGTTGAACAGGAGATTGAAAACAGCATGGATGAGATTGAAAGGGCAAAGATAGATTCTTCACTTGAGCTAAGGTCTGAAAGGGACCGTATTATTAATCTCAGATATGCCGTACAGGAAGCGGAGATTGCACTGGAACAATCACAATATGAATCCCCGTCGGTTATCAGAAAAGCCGAGATTGATCTAGATAAGGCAAAGAGGGAACTTGAACAGGCTGCAGGGAATTATGATCTGAAAGTAAGGCAGGCAACGGTAAATATAAGACAGAAAACACTGGAACTGAATAAGAGGCTAAGCACGAAAAGGGAAATAGAAGAAGCTTTGGCAAAGCTTGATATTAGAGCCCCCGCACCGGGTATGGTGATCTATTATAAAGATCATCGTGGTAATAAGATAACACAGAACACCAGCATTCGAATGAGGGGGGAGGCTACTGTTGCAACACTGCCCGATCTGTCTTCATTTAATTCCATAACTTATGTAAACGAGATTGATATTAGCAAGATCAGAGTTGGTCAACCGGTAGTGGTTGGTATCGATGCTTTCCCGGAAAAACAGTTTACCGGAAACGTGAACAGCGTGGCAAATATTGGTGAGCAACTACCAAACACGGATGCAAAAGTATTTGAGGTGGAAATAGGTTTGAATGAGACAGATGATCAGCTTCGCCCGGCAATGACAACAAGTAATTCAATTATTACCCAAAGTTTTAAAGACGTATTGTATCTGCCTCTCGAAGCTATTCACAGTAATGATTCACTCACATTTGTATATACCAGGATCAAAACCAGGAAGCTGGTTTTACCGGGAGCTGCGAATGATGATGCAATCATTATAGAAAAAGGCCTGGAAAAAGGAAATAAGGTTTTGCTGTCGGTGCCTGAAGGTGCCGAAGATTATAATTATGCTGGTTTGGAACTGGTCCCTGAAATAAGGCAGCGTATCAAAGAAAAAGAGGAGGAACAGCATAAATTGCAAACTGATGTACCAAAGAAGGGTCCGGAATTTCCGGGCAGGCAGAGGCAAAGGCCGGGACAGAGGCCGGGACAGAGGCAAACCGGTCAACCTCCCACGAATAATGAAAAGCCTTCTGTAAAGAAAGCGGATCAATCAGGTTCTGGATCAACAGATTAATTAGAGTCCGTCTATAAAGTAGTTAAAATGTTTATCTATACATGTGTTTGTTCATAATGTCCGATATCTGTGTTGCTGCTCACATTTTAAATCCTCAAATACTTTAGTATACCGCGGTTTAAAATGTTTACACGCGGTGATCCCGAACATTCTGAACAAACACTACGGGTTTTTTGACAGACTCTGATTATTTAATTGCATTAGCATAATATATATACATGAAAAGATATCTTCATGATTTTAAAATTGCAGTCGACTCGATACTTTCGAATAAGCTGAAATCATTATTGACAGCATTGGGGATTATCTTCGGAGTTGCGGCTGTCATCAGTATGCTGGCTATAGGCAGGGGGGCCAAGCAAGAGATCCTTGAACAGATACAACTTGTGGGGGTAAATAATATTGTTGTTACACCCATAGTTGAAGCGGTTGATGAGAATCAGGACGGGAATAGTAATGGTGGAAATCAGAGGGAACGAAAAAAGTTTTCTCCCGGTTTGCATTTATCCGATGCTGAAGCCATTCATAAATATATTCCAACTGTACGGAACATCAGTCCTGAAATAGCAATGAATTCATATGTTGTTCATGGTGCTGTAAGGGAATCAGCAAAGATCCTGGGTGTTTCGGCCGAATACTTTGATTTGTATAACATAAAACTTGAACAGGGGGATATTTTTAATTTTTATCAGGAAGAAAACGGGATCCCGGTATGCATAATAGGAGCAAACATAAGGGCCAAGTTTTTTAGCAAGGAAGATCCTATTGATAAATATATAAAGTTCGGAAAAGTATGGCTGAAAGTTATAGGAGTGATAGAACGCAGTAATGTCAGTCTTTCGGGATTTGAAAATACAGGAGTAAATGTGTTTAATGATAATATATATATTCCTGTAAAAACAATGTTAATGAGGTTCAGAAACCGTGCTCTCATCACTCAGCGGTCACTGGCAACAGATGATGATGATAATGATGTGAGCGTGAATCCCTCCCAGAACACATTGAACAATTACCATCAGCTTGATAACATCATTGTCCAGGTATATAATTCGGCTGATCTTTCATCCACTACCGAAGTGATAAGCAGGATGATGAACCGCCGCCACCTTGGTGTGAAAGATTATGAGATAACTATTCCGGAAATGTTGCTTAAGCAGGAACAACGTACGAAAGATATATTTAATATTGTTTTGGGTGCAATTGCCAGTATCGCCCTTATAGTCGGGGGTATTGGCATTATGAACATCATGTTTGCCTCGGTTATGGAAAGGATAAAGGAAATTGGCACCCGTATGGCTATCGGGGCCAAAAAGTCAGATATAGTAGTTCAGTTTTTGTCAGAAGCAGTATTGATAAGCTTCACAGGCGGGATCATCGGTGTTATTCTGGGAATCGTTTTAGCCCGGTTGATTAATCAGATTGCAGATATTTTAACCATAGTGACGCCGTTTTCAGTTATTGTTGCCTTCCTGGTATCGGTCTCGGTGGGTGTTATATTCGGATACGCACCGGCAAAAAGGGCATCTGAAAAAGATCCTATTGAATCATTACGGTATGAATAAAAACATATTTAAGTTATCATTGGTGTTTTAATTGGCACGATAAGGGTAATACCAGGGTTTATTAATTGATTTACATCGAAAACAATGAAAAGAATAACATACAATAATATGAATTCAGTTACCATGTGCTTATTGTTGAGGTTTTACAGGAGGATAAGAAAATTTTTTCTCATCCTTATGGCTGTTTTTCTATTTCCGGCTGTTCAGTGTTTTTCACAACAAACACATATGCAATTAAGCCTTGATGAAGTTATAGATATTGCCCAATCGCAATCTCTCCAGGCTATAATTGCCAAACACCGTTTTAGGCAAGGGTATTGGGAATACAGGACACATATTGCCGAGTTTCGCCCCAGTCTGAATATGGATCTGCAATTTCCACGGTTTAACCGGGCTATAGAAACAATAAGGAATGCCGATGGCTCCTATTCGTTTAGCTATGTATCGGAAAACCGGGCTCAGGCCAGTCTGGATATGACACAAAATGTAGGTTTTACAGGGGGCAGTATATTTGTACAATCTGACCTGACACGGATGGATGAATTTGGTGATGATAATACAACAACATATATTTCGGCCCCTTTGAGGATAGGATACAGGCAACCTCTTAACGGGTATAATGAGTTGAAATGGAAAAGAAAGATAGAACCGGCAAAATATGAGGAGGCGAAGAAAGAATATGTAGAACAAATGGAGCAGGTTGCAGAAAGAGCAGTCCGTTTGTTTTTTGATCTGGCCCTGGCCCAGTTGAACATAGATATTTCGGAGATCAATTTTCAGAATGCCGATACCCTTTATAAGATAGCTCACGGGCGGTATAACCTGGGGACTATTGCCGAGGATGAACTTTACCAGATGGAGCTTTCATATCTAAATGCCGATACCGAGTTAAAACAGTCAAGGATCGATCTGGAGATAAATAAATTTGAGCTTCGTTCTTTTTTAGGTTACAATGAAAACGTGGATATCGAGCTTGTCATACCGGTAAAGACCCCTGAGCTGGAGGTTGAGGTAGACAGGGCTCTCGGACTTGCCAAACAAAACAATCCCAGTTTGCTGAATTTGGAAATACAGTTACTTGAAGCATCCAGGCAGGTTGCGGAATCAAAAGCGGAAAAAGGACTGGATGCAGATCTTTTTGCTTCTTTCGGGTTGACCCAGAGTGATATCAGTTTATCAGGTTCATATCAGAATCCCGAAGACCAGCAGATTATTCAGCTTGGGGCAAGTTTTCCCATACTGGATTGGGGTTTGGGTAGGGGCCGTTACCGTATGGCCCAGTCAAACCAGGAGGTCGTACGAACACAGGTACAGCAGGCGGAGATCGACTTCGAGCAGGAAGTAATGCTAACTGTCATGCAGTTTAATTTACAGGAAAATATGCTTATGACTGCTGCAAAATCAGATACCGTGGCGCAGATGCGTTATGATGTTGCAAAGCAGCGGTTTTTAATTGGTAAGATCGATGTTTTGGATCTTAATGTTGCAAGGCAGGAAAAAGATGTGGCGCGCCGTGGATACATAGCCGCCCTTCGTAATTACTGGCAGTTTTTCTATGATCTGCGCCGGCTTACATTATATAATTTCATTGAAGAAAAGACACTTACAGCAGATTTCGATGAACTGCTTAAATAAAATGCCTGCTAATGACAACCCGGGTACCCCTCCAGATTATTACCCTTGAAAAAGGCAGTTACCATATCCTGGTTGATGGAATGATCAATGATGTTGAAAGTCGTTTTATCATTGATACCGGTGCTTCAAAAACAGTTATTGACTGGAGTATTGACGGACTTGTTTTTAACCGGCAGGATAAGGAGCCTCTTATTTCAGCTACCCTCGATAATGATGAAATAGAAACAAAACATACACGTGTTGAGAGATTCTCAATCGGTGACATGGATATTGGTGAAATTGATCTTGTTGGTATTGATCTTTCAAATGTTAACCACGTGTATAAAGAGCATGCAGATGTAACTGTGCAGGGACTGATAGGGTGCGATCTGCTATACCGTTACAGGGGTATTATAGATATCCGTAAACGGGAACTTCTCTTAAGCGGTTGATCTGACCTGTAATATTCATGCTTCAGTTTTTTTCAGATTACATAATTCGCATTCATTTTTATGAATTTATAGCCCGGTGAAGCCAATAATACAGGCCAAAGGTTTTGCTTGTGCCGTGTTAGGTAAACCGCTGCTTTTTTCTCCTTTTTCAAAACCTCCGGGTTCATTTAGATACTATTGAAAATTTTAATATATTTGCGCCACGTTGTAAAGAGCCTTATTATAAACACATTTTATTAAAATTTAAAACATTCGGAAATGCGAAATAAAGGAGCCATCTGGTTTTTGGCAATAGCATTGGCGCTGGTTAGTTTATACCAGCTTTCATTTAGCTGGAAAACATCACAAGTCAGGAAAGATGCCAGAGAATATGCCAAGGGTGATGAGGAGTTGATGAATCACTACCTTGATTCAATTAGCGGGGAAGAAGTTTATAACTTTTTGTTTGGTATAAAGAAGTATACATACAGAGAGTGCCAGGCACGGGAGCTGAACCTTGGCCTTGATCTTAAGGGCGGGATGAATGTGATACTTGAAGTGTCGGTTGAAGACGTTATACGTTCACTGGCAAATTATAGCCAGGATACGACTTTTAATAATGCTCTGTCACGGGCTAATCAGCTACAGAAGACGGGGCAGGAGGATTTTGTCACATTGTTCGGACGTGCCTTTGAAGAAATTGATCCGAATGCCCGGTTAGCAGCCATATTTAATACCGTTGAGCTGCGCGACAAGATAAGTTTTAATTCGACTAACGATGAAGTGCTTGATGTGATCAGGGAAGAGGCTAATGATGCAATAAGCAACTCATTCAATATTATAAGCACCCGAATAGACCAGTTTGGAGTTACCCAGCCTAATATACAACGTTTGGAGACACATGACCGGATCCTTGTCGAACTACCCGGTGTAAAAGATAAAGACAGGGTGAGGAAATTGTTGCAGGGGACAGCTAACCTGGAGTTTTGGGAAACTTATGAAAATTCTGAAATTTACCAAAGTCTCCTGGACGCAAACGAGGTGATCAAACAGTCTATTGAAGTGGAAGAGTCGGCCCGAAAGGAAGAGCAGGGCGTTTTTAAGGATGAAAGTGATACAACGGATACTCCCGGTTTTTTATCGGATATTGACGAGGTATCCGGTGAGGAAGAAGAAGAGCCTTCCCTGTTACAGCAACTTGAGCAGGATACAACAGCTGTTGACTCGACTTCAGAAGATGAGATGGCCAGGGAATACCCATTATTTAATGTATTGTATCCTAATACTGACCGTGAGGGTAATCTTGGCAGAGGGTCGGTGATCGGCAGGTCACATAGCAGTGATACAGCCCGGGTTAATAAATACATGAAAATTGCTGAAGAAAAGAATATATTTCCACGTGATTTCAAATACCTTTGGTCGGCAAACCCTATACTAGATCCTTCAACCGGGAAACCGGGGGATTTTTATGAGCTGCATGCCATAAAAATTACGAGCCGTGACGGACAGGCGCCCCTTGATGGTGAAGTGATCACAGCTGCAGCGCAGGAGTTTGATCAGAACCAGGGTTTTGCCTATGTTACTATGAGCATGGACGGTGAAGGCTCAAAGATATGGGCTCGTATGACACGTGAAAACATAGACAGGGTGATCTGTGTTGTGATGGATGATAAAGTGTATTCTGATGCTGTTGTGCAGGGAGAGATCACTGGCGGTAATACTCAGATCACGGGTAATTTTTCAGTTAATGATGCACAGGACCTTGCCAATTTGCTTAAATCAGGTAAATTGCCGGCTCCTGCCCGTATCATCCAGGAAACGGTGATCGGCCCTTCTCTGGGTCATGAGGCTGTCACCTCAGGTCTGAATTCATTCATCATTGCATTCCTGTTTGTACTGTTATACATGTTGTTTTATTACAGCAGGCGTGCCGGAATGGTTGCCGATATTGCATTGCTGGTGAACATGTTCTTTATCTTTGGGATCCTTGCTTCACTGGGCGCGGCATTGACTTTGCCGGGTATCGCCGGTATTGTTCTGACCATAGGTATGTCGGTCGATGCCAATGTGCTTATATATGAGAGGATAAGGGAAGAGTTGGCGGCTGGTAAGGGGGTTAAACTTGCCATCTCAGATGGATATAAAAATGCATATTCGGCGATTATTGATGCCAATGTTACCACAGGTATTACTGCCCTGATATTATATATGTTTGGTAAAGGACCGATCAAAGGATTTGCCACTACATTGGGTATAGGTATTGTTACCTCGTTGTTCACGGCAATATTTATTACCCGGTTGATCTATGAATGGTACCTGAACAAAGGGATGAAAATCACTTTTGCCACAAGGCTCACCGAGGGGGCTTTTAAAAAACTGAATATTGATTTTATCGGGCACAGAAAAAATTATTATATCTTATCTGCGGTGATCATACTCGCGGGAATCGGATCATTAATGATCCGGGGACTTGATCCGGGAGTTGATTTTACAGGTGGCAGAAACTACGTCATACGTTTTGATGAACCGGTAAGCACACAGGAAATTGCACGGGCGCTGGAGGATGAACTGCAGGAAATCCCGAAAGTAATTATTTACGGTGAAGATAATCAGGTAAGGATAACTACAAGCTATAAGATCGATTCAGATGATCCGGCAGTGGATGATGAAATTCAGGAATTGTTATATGCAGGCCTTCAGCCTTTTTACGGGGAAGGTGTCAGCTATGAAGAATTCTATGAGGACTATTGGCAAAGTAATCAGAAAGTAGGGCCTTCCATTGCCGATGATATACAACGGCAGGCTGTACTTGTGATATTTGTAGCCCTGGTTTTCATGTTCCTTTATATAATATTAAGGTTCAGGAACTGGCAGTTTGGTCTGGGAGCAATTATGGCTCTTGTTCATGATTCCCTGATCGTGCTGGGGATATTTTCGATATTTTACGGTATGATGCCGTTTTCCCTGGAGATCGATCAGGCATTCATTGCCGCCATACTTACTGTTGTTGGTTATTCCATCAACGATACGGTTGTGATCTTTGACAGGATAAGGGAATACACCGGGTTGTACCGTAAGCGTGATCGTTCCGAGATCATTAACCTGGCTTTGAACAGTACATTAAGCCGTACATTCAGTACATCCATGAGTACATTTGTAGTGTTGCTCGCGATCTTTATCTTTGGCGGAGAGGTGATCCGCGGATTTGTATTCGCCCTGCTGATAGGTATTATTGTAGGTACCTATTCATCCTTGTTCATTGCCACTCCTGTAGTTTATGATACAGTGTATACACGTAAGAAGAAGGAAGTGAAAGGTAAAAAACGCTAATTAGAATCCGTCTATAAAGTAGTAAAAATGTTTAACCGTACATGTGTCTGTTCAGAAGGTTCCATTTGCAAGGCTCGTGCAGTCCGAAAATGCGGAGTTTACTAGTCGTAAATGAGCAATTTTCGGACAAGCGTAACGTAGCAAATGGGACTTTATGGACAGACATTAATCCGGAATAATATTGTTTTGATCTGGCCCCGGCAATAATGTCGGGGCTTTTTTCTATCTTTGTGTTACTGACAGTAAAGACATGGAACTGATCATTTTATTTATTAGCTGGCATGAGATCTTCATATTACTTCTGGCTGTACTTTTATTGTTCGGTTCAAAAAAGATCCCCGAGCTGGCACGCGGCCTTGGAAAGGGAATGCGTGAGTTCAGGAAGGCAACGGAAGATATAAAAAAAGAGATCAATGAAGGGTCAAAAGATATTCGAAAAGATATTGATGATATCAAGAAAGATATTAGCTGATCATTTACATTTTCAATCCCTTCAGGATACTGTATAATTCATCCTTCGCGTATATGGAATATATATTATTGCTTGTCGGGTTCGCAATTTTACTGTATAGCGGCAGGTACCTGGTTAAGGGTGGTGTTATACTTGCCAAAAGGTTTGATATTTCGACGCTGGTCATTGGTGTTACTGTTGTTTCCTTTGGCACTTCAGCTCCCGAGTTATTTGTAAGTTCCATTGCAGCAGCCAGCGGTCATCCTGAATTTGCTATCGGTAATGTGGTGGGGTCAAATATTGCCAATATAGCTTTCGTGCTTGCCCTGACTGCAATTATTTTTCCTATTCCCGTTAAAACAAATTCTGTAAAAACAGATGCCCCTTTCATGTTATTTATCAGCTTATTGTTGTATTTGCTCGTGCTTGACGGTAACCTGGGTTTTATTGAAGCACTTGTTTTTGTATTGATACTTATCGCTTATGTTTTCTATTCCATACGTACCGGCAGGGAAAAAGCAACCGGCATAAAAGTTGATTTAAATACACCGGTGAGTAAAAATATAGGATTGACCATCTTCTTAATATTGTTGTCATCTGCAGGACTGGCAGTGGGTTCACACCTGCTCGTGGAGAATGCTACCATAATTGCAGGGGCCTTTGGTATCAGTGAACGCGTGATAGCAATTACCGTCGTAGCCCTGGGAACCAGTTTACCTGAACTTACCACTTCAGCAATGGCAGCATTTAAAAAGGAAATGGACATATCCATAGGCAATATCATAGGTTCCAATATTTTTAATATACTCGGGGTGCTTGGTATTTCGGGTATGATCCGTTCTATTCCTGTTTCACGATTTTTTATTACCCAGGATCTGATATGGATGATGGGGATTTCGGCCCTGTTGTTCATCTTTATATTGCCTTTTAAGGGAGGTAGGATAAGCCGGTTGAAAGGAGTGGTTTTATTTCTTGTGTATTGCGTATATATTTACGTCTTATTTTTATATAAAGGATGAACTATGATCCGGATCAGGAACATTAAAAAATTATTTGGAGACCTTGAAGTATTGAAGGGTATTGATGCAAATATCAAACAAGGGGAGATAGTGTCCATTGTAGGGCCAAGCGGAGCAGGGAAAACCACCCTGCTGCAAATCACCGGTACCTTATTAAGGCCGGATTCAGGTTCTGTTAAGATCGATGATGTGGAGGTTCATTTGCTAAAGGATAAGCAAATGGCGCGGTTCAGAAACCAAAGAATCGGATTTGTTTTTCAGTTCCATCAGCTTTTACCCGAATTCACAGCTTTCGAAAATGTATGCATCCCGGCCTTCATTGCAGGAGTGAGCCGTCATGAAGCGGGAGAACGTGCACGAGAGATACTGCGTTTTTTGAATCTGTCTGACCGCCTCGATCATAAACCCGGTGAATTATCGGGTGGAGAACAACAAAGGGTTGCCGTTGCACGTGCCCTGATAAATAATCCGTCAGTGATCCTGGCTGATGAACCATCGGGCAATCTTGATACCAAACATAAGCAGGAACTGCATGAGCTGTTCTTCTCCCTGCGCGAAAAATACAAACAAACTTTTGTTATTGTCACGCATGATAAAGATCTTGCTCATATGGCCGACCGTATGCTTACCATGAAGGACGGGTTGATATTGTAACGGGTCAATAAAGTTGAATAATCCCCTCCCGGGAGGGGAAGGGGTGGGTAATTTGTTGAATCGTTGAACTGATGAACTGATGAATCGTTGAATCGTTGAACTGTTGAACCGATTAAACAATTAAACAATTAGCCGATTAACCGATTAAACGATTAAACGATTAAACAATTCAACGATTAAACAATTAGCCGATTAAACAATTCTCCTGCCAAATCCAGGTGAACATTAACAGGTTTTACCAGCTTCAATCCTATAGGTATTATTTTTCGCGACTTCGGGATTCAGGGTTTTTGCTTCTCAAATGCTCCCATACCGAACAGGGCATAATCATATTTCACAGGATCATAGGGATCAAATACTCTCAGTTTGGCGGTGAGTTCTTCCACTGCAGGCCAGTTGTCCTGTTCGCGTGATAACAGACCCAGTTGGCGGGCAACCCTGCCCGAATGTACATCAAGCGGGATATACAATGCTGACATTGGGATGTCCCATATACCGAAATCCACCCCCCGGTCATCTTTACGTACCATCCATCGCAGAAACATGTTAATCCGTTTTGCGGAAGCTTTTTTTTCAATATTGGCAAAATGTTTTTCGGTGCGTTTCAGATGAGGCAAGTCAAAAAATACCTTTCTGAAAGCTATAATACTTGATTTCAAGGACAGTCCATGATGGTAATTCTTGCTGAAAAATGCACCCAGACTTTCATCGTGTGTATAAATATTTTGCAATGCATGAATAAAATAAAGAATATCATCACTGTTAAATGTACGATGAACAAAACCTTCAAACTTCTGCATGTCTTTCCCCTTAGCGTGGAGTATAAAATCCCCGGGAGCGTTATCCATCAGTTCCATCAGCCGCTTTGCATTTGTAATGATAGTCTTTCGTTGTCCCCAGGCAATTACCGCTGTCAGGAAACCAGCGATTTCAATATCTTTTTTGTCCGTAAATAAATGCGGAACCTGTACCGGGTCACTGGCAATGAATCCAGGCTGGTTGTAATGCCTGTACCGCTCCTCAAGCAGGTCTTTTAACTGTTGATGATTCATAAAAAAAATTTTTTCCGGGATAAGCGAAAATAACATTTTATTTTTCTTTTTAATATTTCTTTTTTTTTGATTTGCCTGTGTAACAAACGCGAGTATGCAGACAGCCAAAAAAAGTTTAAATGATTATTAAAAAAAGTGGCTTATTCTTAAAAAAGTGAAAAGGTGGGCAGGCGTTCAATATACTGCCAAAATTATTAGCAAGAAACTTGCAGGACTGGCAAGACTTACTTTTAAACAAATAAACAAATAAACGTATGGATCCACCCCTACTCCTCCAGGAGGGGATTACCCACTCCTATCCCAAGAGGGGATTACTCATCTTAAAACAATAACTGTTACATTTGTTCATATAAATCCGGCACATGGCCAATGAATATTTTCATTTCAAACAGTTCAGTATTAATCAGGATAAATGTGCCATGAAAGTGGGGACTGATGGTGTGCTCCTGGGCGCTTGGGTGGAAACTGCCAGTGTAAGAAGTTTTCTTGATGTGGGAACAGGTACAGGCCTGATCGCCTTAATGCTGGCGCAGCGCTCCAATGCTGTGATCGATGCCATTGAGATTGATACCAGTGCATGTATACAGGCACGGGAAAATGTGCAGGCCTCGCCATGGGCAGACAGGATCAAGGTTTATCACAGCTCATTTAAGGAATATATGTATCATGCTTCAGTCCGTTATGATTATATTGTATCCAATCCACCATATTTTGAGCGTTCACTGCATGCCCTGGATTCTTCCAGGTCAGTGGCACGGCATGACCGGAAATTCAATATGGAAGAGTTTATAATCGGTTCATTTAACCTGTTATCCGGGCGGGGGAGGTTGAGCATGATTGTTCCGTATACCAGTGGAACCCACATTGTTGAAACGGCAGCAGAGATTGGCCTTTTTCTAAACCGGAGTATGAAAATAAGGCCTGTACCTGGTAAAACATATAAACGGATCATGATGGAATTCAGTCGGCAGCAGGAATCTGTTTCTGAAGAAGAACTGATCATCGAGGCCGGCAAAAGGCATAATTATAGCCCGGAGTACAGGGCACTGACAAGGGAGTTTTATCTGGCATTCTGATGCAGGACCGCATCACTTCAAGTCTGCAAGACTGCAAGACCGCGAGACTTTTTAACCTGGTTGGTGATAAAATGTTCAAATCAAAAACAGCCTGCACTTTGAAGCTTATATTAATTCCCTTATTTTTGGATTCTTAATTGAAAAACAGTGTATTGTGGGTAAACAGGGAAAGGCAGTTGAAACGCCGTTGATGAAGCAGTATTACACGGTTAAGGAGAAACATCCTGATGCCATCCTGTTGTTTCGTGTCGGTGATTTCTACGAGACTTTTGGTGAAGATGCAATACGGTCATCAGAGATACTGGGGATCACGTTAACCAAGAGGGCCAACGGATCAGCCTCCTTTATCGACCTGGCCGGATTTCCCTTTCACGCGCTGGAAACTTACCTGCCGAAGCTTGTCAGGGCAGGCCAGCGTGTAGCGATTTGCGAACAGTTGGAAGACCCGAAGCTGGCCAAAAAGATAGTAAAACGCGGAGTGACCGAGTTGGTTACACCCGGCATATCGCTGAATGACAATGTGCTGGATCACAAAGAAAATAACTGGCTGGCCGGTGTACACCTTGAGAAAAGTGCAGCCGGCATTGCTTTTATTGATATTTCAACCGGTGAGTTTTATACTGCCGAAGGGAGTTTTGAATATATTGACAAGCTGCTAAACAGTTTCTCACCCAAAGAAGTACTGCATGAAAGCGGTAAACAGCAACAGTTCAATGCCCTTTTTGGCAACAGGTTTTATACCTTTAAACTGGAGGACTGGGTATTTAGCGATGATGCAGCAACTGAAAAGTTGATCAGGCATTTTGAAACAACCTCGCTGAAAGGCTTTGGTATTAGTGGTATGCGACTTGGAGCCGTGGCTGCCGGGGCAGTTTTACAATATCTTGACCTTACCGAGCACCATCATGTACAACATATTTCCAAATTATCACGGATTGAAGAAGACCGATACGTGTGGCTGGATAAATTTACCATCCGCAACCTGGAGCTTCTTACCCCACTTAACGAAGGTGCGAAGATCCTTGTTGATGTACTTGATAAAACAATATCCCCCATGGGGTCCCGCCTGTTAAAACGATGGATCGTCCTGCCGCTGAAAGATATTAAGCAAGTCAATGAGCGGCTGAATATAGTGGAGTATTTTCTTAAATACCCGCGGGAAAAAGCAGAAATTGAAGATCAGTTGAAATGCATTGGTGACCTGGAGCGTATTGTTTCGAAAGTGGCTGTGGGCAGGATCAATCCGCGGGAAGTTGTACAGCTTCAAACTGCCTTGTCGGCTATCAGGCCGCTGAAGGAATTATGCGCCCGGTCAGGTGCTTCCGCGCTGCAGGAAATCGCGGGACGGCTGGATCCTTGTCGGACAATCCGTGATAAGATAGAAAATGAGTTGAAGCCCGATCCGCCCGTCCAGGTGAACAAAGGCAATGTGATGGCTGAAGGTGTTTCTGATGAGCTTGATGAACTGCGTAATCTTTTGCACTCGGGCAAGGATTACCTTATTAAGCTTCAGCAGAGGGAAAGCGAACGTACCGGTATTCCTTCATTAAAAGTAGCCTTTAATAATGTTTTCGGATATTATATCGAGGTGCGCAATACACATAAGGATAAAGTGCCGGAAGAATGGGTACGAAAACAAACACTGGTGAGTGCCGAGCGTTATATCACAGAAGAGTTAAAGGAATATGAAGAAAAAATTCTGGGTGCTGAAGAAAAGATCCTGAGTCTTGAAACAGGTCTTTTTAATGATCTGGTCCTTGGTATTGTGGATTATATAAGCGCGATTCAGGTTAATGCATCTGTATTGGCAATACTGGACTGTTTAGTATCTTTTGCATCCATTGCATCTGAAAACCGGTATTTCCGTCCCGTGTTAAATGATTCCGATATTATTGATATAAGGCAGGGTCGACACCCGGTAATTGAAACCCAGATGCCTATTGATGAAAGTTATGTTGCCAATGATGTGTATCTTGACAGCAACAAGCAGCAGATCATTATAGTTACAGGCCCGAACATGTCGGGTAAATCAGCCTTATTAAGGCAAACTGCCCTTATCGTTTTAATGGCTCAGATCGGGTCTTTCGTACCTGCCGAATCGGCACGTATAGGTTATGTGGATAAAATATTTACCCGTGTGGGGGCATCTGATAATATTTCTCTTGGTGAGTCCACGTTCATGGTCGAAATGCTCGAGACAGCAAGCATATTGAATAACCTTTCACACCGCAGCCTGATTTTGCTTGATGAGATCGGACGGGGGACAAGTACGTATGATGGCATTTCCATTGCATGGGCAATGGTAGAATATATTCATGAACAAGCCGGGGCACAGGCCAAAACTCTTTTTGCCACTCATTACCATGAGCTGAATGAAATGGAACGTTCATTTGACCGGGTGAAAAATTTCAATGTTTCAGTAAAAGAAATGGATGATAAGGTATTATTTATCAGGAAACTGAAGCGAGGAGGCAGTGAGCACAGTTTTGGCATCCATGTGGCACACATGGCGGGAATGCCCAGGAGTGTGGTAAACCGGGCCAATATCATACTTGAACAGCTTGAAGGATCACGCGACAGTAAAACTTTATCACGGCCCGTGGAAAATATTACAAACAGCCGTGAAGGCATGCAGCTGAGTTTTTTTCAGCTCGATGATCCCGTGTTGAAACAGATCAGGGATGATATTGCCAACACCGATATCAATAACCTGACTCCTGTTGAAGCACTTAACATGTTATCGGAGATTAAGAAGATGATCGGCCTGAAATAATTAGTGTTTGTTCATAATGTTCGATATCTGCGTTGCTGCTCACATTTTAAATCCTCAAATACTTTAGTATTCTACGGTTTAAAATGTTCACGCGCCTTGATCTCGAACATTCTGAACAAACACTAAGAGGTTATTGTCAGACTCTAATTAGTGTTTGTTCATAATGTCCGATATCTGCGTTGCTGCAAGTAGCTTTTTAAAAAAAACCTTTAATGCGAACGCATTAAAGGTTTTTTTGTACCCGGAGCGGGACTTGAACCCGCACGGCCTTTTAAGGCCACTGGATTTTAAGTCCAGCGCGTCTACCAGTTCCGCCACCCGGGCGGAATTTTTGTTGATCCTTAGATTTTGATACGGTGATATGTTGATTTGTTTACAAATAAAAAAGAGCGGAAAACGGGACTCGAACCCGCGACCCCGACCTTGGCAAGGTCGTGCTCTACCAACTGAGCTATTTCCGCTTATAAAGTGGTGCAAATTTAATTTATTTTTTCTTACTTCAAAAAAGAAAAACAAATTTAGTGCAGCATATATCATGCTTTATTATTTTCATTGCAGTTACTACATTTTACTGAAAGAATAATCTGATCATTATGGTTAAAAACTTTACGGCAAAACACATTATTATCATTCCATTATTATTAATTTGCATCAGATTTAGCCGGATATGAAGAAGAATATTGCCGTTATTACCGGGGGAAATTCCTCGGAATATATTATATCAGTGCAAAGTGCACAACAGATCATTGATCATATCGACAGGAGTAAATTCGTGCCTTACCGGATAGAGATCAAAGGAAACAGCTGGTTTTGGCTGGATGAGGACGGTAGCAGTTCAGAGATCGATAAGAATGATTTTACCCTGAAAGTCAGGGGTGAGCTTATACATTTCGACTGTGCCCTGATCATGATCCACGGTACACCGGGTGAGGACGGCAAGCTGCAGGGATATCTGGATACCCTGTCTGTCCCCTATACTTCCTCTGATGTACTGACATCATCACTTACTTTTAATAAGCATGTCACAAAGCATTACCTTGGGAGCTTCGGGGTTGCATCAGCAAAATCGTTGCTTATCAAAGGACTGGCGGATATGGATGGAGGTGAGGTTGTGGAACGGGTCGGGCTGCCCTGCTTTGTCAAGCCCAATGAGGGGGGATCAAGCTTTGGTATTACCAAGGTTAAAACCATTGAACAGCTTGAGCTCGCGGTTGCTGATGCACTTAAGGAAGACGACCAGGTGCTGGTTGAAGAGTACCTGGATGGTACAGAGATTACCTGCGGGGTGTTTAAAACGAAATGGAACGAATATGTTTTTCCCGTTACAGAGATTGTCAGTAAGACCGAGTTTTTCGATTATGAAGCTAAATATACCGATGGTATGGCAGATGAGATCATTCCCGCGCGTATTCCTGTTTCCCTTGAACAGGAATGCAAAACGCTGTCATCAAAAATATATGATATACTGAATTGCCGGGGTATAGTGCGTGTGGATTATATCCATACCAATAACAATCTCAATCTGCTCGAGGTGAACACCATTCCCGGCATGAGCCGGAATAGCATCATTCCCCGGCAGATCAGGGCAATGCAATTATCCTTAAGCCGCCTTCTGACTGAATTGATCGAAAATTCAATTGTTTCAGAGTGAAGGATTAATTGTTTGGAGGTTTAGGAGGTAGCTCTTCCGGATCATCATCACGACCGGAATGTTTTTTTAATAAATACAAATCATTCATAGCATAAGAGATTATATATTATTATAAATTAGGGATTTTTGATGTAAAAAGCAATTAATTCATGCTTTTTTTTGATATGGACTTATTGATAAAGAGATATTTATTCCTCCTGGCATGTTTTTTTTCATATAACCTGCACACGGTCACAGCAGGTGATAACAACCGGTATTTTCCGGATGGGGAAAACAAATCCGTCCTTTCAGCCGGACAATTTGCTGATGAAGGCTATTATGACGAAGCGATCAGTCGTTATCGTGCTTCCATCCCGGTTTTGCGGTCGAGTGATCATAAGGGAGCATTAACCGGGTGTTATTTATCGCTGTCGGAATTGTACCATACACTTGGAATGGCTGACAGTTCAGCGTACTTTCTTCATCTTGCAGACCAACAGTTAACAGGTATCCGTGAACACAGGGAAAGCCTGGTGATCCGTACATATATGCTAAAGGCCAGGATGGAGGTGTATAAGAAAAAATTCAGGCAGGCATTGGATACTTTGATGAAAGTATTACCTGTTGCTGAACAGTCCAATGTGTTGAACAACCGTATGAAATGCATGTATTATGGTTCCCTGGGAAATATTTATCGTTTGAATGGTTTTTACAATGAGGCAGGATTCTATATACACGAAGCAGAAAAATACCTTGGGGATATCATGCAGCATGATCCGCTTGTTGCCATGGAAATTCTCAGGATAAAGATGTTATATTTTTACAGGGCAGGCAATGATATAGGTACTGTCATTCACCGCCTGGATTCCATAGTAATCGCGATCCCTAATCCGGACCATCCGGCACTGATTAGATATTGTTTATCCAGGATCTATTATGACCTGATCAATAATAAACCGGAAGATGCTTATGATAAATTGCAGGTAGCCAAACGGATCATCAGCAACATCGGGGAAAAAAGTTCCCTTAAGGGAGATTTGCTATTCCGGTATGGCCTTTATTATGAAATGACAGGTGAATCAGGGAAAGCACTGGAGCATTATCTTATTGCTTTGGAATATGCAATGAAATATCCGGACCTGACCCAGAAGATCCCGAAAATTGCGCTTAGTATAAGAAGTATTTATTATTCCTGCAAAGCCTATAAAAAAACGAAGAAATATATTCAGTTGGCACTGCAATACGAAACAAATCCTGATGATTTATACACGGATTATTTATTGGCAGGCAATAGTGAGTTGATGCTCGATCATAAAGAAAAGGCCATGTACTATTATGAGAAAGCGGAACGGGCTTTTTCGAATATACCGGTAAGGGATAGTATTTTATTGACTTTTTTGTATGACTCAAAAGAACATTATTACAGGAAATATGGTGGATATGAAGAACGGCTTGAAAACCTGAGAAATCTGTATGGGATATATGAGCGTCATGCAGAAGGACACAGGGCAAATCAAGGGATCATATTAATGTTAATGGCATCATATTTTGATGAGATCGAACAACACGGTAAAGCCGCCCGGTATATCCAAAATGCCTTGCTGGCAGTGGAAAAAGATTTTTTTGATTCTTCCCTGTATGCTAATCCGGCTGCCGGTCATATTGAGAATAAGGAGTTAACGGCAACGATCATGTTACACAAAGCCAGGATACTTCACCGTTACAATGAACAGGAAGGGAACCTGCAGGCCAGCCTGGCGTGTTATGAGCGTGTTGCTGAAGTGTATAGCCGCTTGTTACTGCATTATGGTAATGAACATACCGGTATGAATTATTACAAACGTACGGAAAAATCTGTTTTGGGAAGCATCAGGGTGTCATGGGAACTGTATGAAAAAACCGGGGATAATAATTATTTGAAAAAAATTTTTAGGTTCGCGGAATATAAAAAAGCAGCATATCTGCTGTTTGCAATCCATAAAGACAGGGCAGGGTTACACAGCCGGGTACCCGATTCGGTACTGACCCGGGAAGCGGAGTTCAGTGAGCGGATCAACCGGTTGAACCATGAGCTCACCCGTATTCAGCAACAGCAGCAAATTTCGGATCATACATATGAACAAACCCTGTCGGAACTGATCACCCTGAAACTACAGCATGACGAACTGGTGCGCATGATGGAAAATACATATCCTGACTATTATAATATGAAATACAGGAACGAAATCCCGAAAGTAAAGACGATCCGTGACAAGCTGAAACCACACCAGGCTATGATCCAGTATGCACTGGTTGATGATCAAATTTATACGGTACTGCTTACCTGTGACAGCATATACGGTAATATGCAGGTTATTGATACCGGGCTTTTTCAGGATATCCGTTCATTAAGGCAGCATCTTGCAAACCATGACTACGCGGATTACAGCCGTGAACAGTATGAGGGATTTATTCTTACGGCACACCGTTTATACCGGCAACTGATCGAACCTGTTCATATTCATATTGAGAATAAAAGCCTTATTATTATTCCTGATGAAGAGTTGAATTTGATTTCGTTTGAAGTCCTGCTGAGCGACAATGCAGCATTGAAAACTCCGGGAACAGATTATTCCGGCCTGCCTTACCTGGTGAAAAATCATCCTGTCAGTTATGCTTTTTCCGGTTCGGTACTGGAGAAATTGAGCGGACGCAGGAACAGGGTCTCCCGTGCATTGGGAGTGGCACCCGGCTATTCCATGACGGAGGTAGCTTTCAGGGAATCCAATAGTTTGCAGTCTTTGCAGGGGGCATTGGAAGAGGTTGAAAATGTAACGGATTTTTTTCGCGGGACTGTCCTTACCGGGGAGCATGCCACGGAAAGCAGGTTTAAGCAAAAAGCAGGTCATTATTCTATTCTGCATGTTGCATCTCATACCCGTCTGGATGATGAGAACCCCTTGTTTTCAGGCCTGGTTTTCACTGAAAGCGATAGCAGTAAAGAAGACGGGATACTGCATACATATGAGATATACAGTTTGTCGCTAAAGGCTGACCTTGTTGTACTCAGCGGGTGCAGTACAGGGTCAGGGAAATTGCGGAAAGGCGAGGGTGTGCTCAGCCTGGCCCGCGGATTTGTTTATGCTGGTTGTCCCGGTGTGGTACTTACCCAATGGCAGGTAGCTGATCAGGCCAGTGCTGAACTGATGGATCGTTTTTATGCTCAACTGGCGCAAAAACAACCCCGGGATGTAGCCCTGCAACAGGCAAAGATAAGCTATATGAAGTCGGCCGATCCGGTAAAACAACATCCCTGTTACTGGGCAGGATACGTGTTATATGGCGATACCTCTCCTGTTTACAGGCCTAATTGTTGGATATGGATTATAGCTGTTGTTGCCGGACTGGCAGTAATGATTATTTTTTTGGTCCGGCGTAGACAGTTAGGATAGTTTTTTCAGTATTTTACGGGCTTCTTCACTGTGCCAGGCATTTCTGCCGGCAATTTTTTCAAAAAGTACAGCTGCCTTCTCAGATTGTTCCGTTTTCAGGTAGCATAAGCCTGCATACCATTCGGCATGAACTACGAAGGGTTGCATGGACTGATCAATGATGACAGTGAAATGTTTTATGGCTTCGTTATATTTGTCAAGTTCCATGGCATTAAGCCCTGCATAGAACCGTACCGGCGGATATTCTTCTTTTTTCCCCAAGAGCTTGTTGAATATTTCACCGGATGATTTGTATTTACCCTCCTGGTAGAGGGAGACGGCAAGAGACAGTTCGTTTTGCTCCCGGTTTTCTGACCTGACGACAATATCCGGTTCATAGGGAGTGTAATAATCAGCATATATTTTATCATATGAAATATCATTTAAAGGAAAGATAATGATGTATGCTGCAATAAGCAATGCTATCATAAAAACTGCCGCAATGATTTTTCTTTGCATGGAAGGAAAAATCGTATTTCGTGCAGTTTTAAGTCGTTTAACATTGTCGCTGCTTCTTATAACGGATAATAGTATTTTCAGTTTATTCCTGAAAGAATGTATTTCATCATCAAGGATGCTTTCATTTACTTCCTTATGAAGCATAACCAGACGGGCTAATTCAGGGTCATTACCCAGTCTTTCCCTGAATGCCCTTAATTCCTCCCCGTCCATTTCACCATCGAGGTATCTCTCGATCGTCTCTGTTGTTTTCAAATCGCAGTTCTTCATATTCATTGCAGTTTCGTATTCTTTCGATCAGTGATTTTTTGCACCTGTACCTCCTGTTTTTAGTATGCTGTTCCGAACCATACCCCATGATCTTGGTAATTTCACTAATAGATACATTATTAAGGACAAGCCTGATCACCTTTTTGCAATCGCTGCTTAACATTTCAAAATGCTTTCTAAATAACTTCAGCCGTTCATTTTTGTGAACCTGCCGGATGATATCATCATCTGATACTTTAAAATCATCGGGTTCGGTTATTTCCGTATCCTTCTTTTTCCTGCCGGATAGTTCGTTTAACCAGATAATCTTAGCTACTGAATAAATATAGGTCTTCAATGAACATCTTAACTCCAGCGTATTATCCCGTAACTTCCTGTATAAAACAATCAGGGCTTCCTGGAAAACATCATCTGCATCTTCATCCTGCCCGCTGTTCATAATTATGAAATGCCTGATGGACTGAAAGTAGGTTTTGTACAGATAATGCAGGGTTTCGTTTTCACCTGCCAGGATACCCCTGGTTAATTCCGGATCTGTATATTTTGTCTCCTTTTTCAATATTTAATGTAGATTTTTATCAAAAAGTAACCCTTTGATAATAAAAAAACCAGTCTGTAAATAATGCAGCTTAGGTGCAGTCAGATAAACTTTTTCACAGCTAATAGCACAGCGAAAGTAATAACAATTTCTTTTACACTGAAATGAACAGGAGAAAAATGTGGTTTATAATGTAGTTTCCTGAAGAGGAGTACAGCAACAAACAAGGTTCCGGTCACCGTAAGCATCATCAGTGCGTGCCACCGCGGGCCATAATTTGTTACCGTATATCCAGGGAAGGGGGAAAGCAGCATCTTCCCTTGAATAATTATGTGCCCAGTTCGTGCTTATTACTTCCTGTTGGGTATGTGGTGCATTTCGCAACAGGTTATCCGTAGCATCCTGTTTGCCGGCAACACGGATTTCATTATAAATGGAGATCATGGCTTCTACAAAGCGGTCAAGTTCCTGCACGGATTCACTTTCAGTAGGTTCAACCATGAGGGTCCCGTGTACCGGAAAAGAAAGTGTAGGGGCATGGAAGCCATAGTCCATCAACCGTTTGGCAATATCAGTCTCGGAAATATTATATTTTTGTTTGAACGGCCTGCAGTCCAGGATCATTTCATGTGCTACAAAGCCGGATGCTCCCTTGTATAAAACCGGAAAATATTTGTTTAACCTGGCTGCCAGGTAATTGGTGTTGAGTATAGCTAATTTTGAAGCAAGAGTTAATCCCTCGCCGCCCATCATGCTGCAATAGGCATGCGAGATGGACAATATGCTTGCGCTTCCCCACGGGGCAGCTGCCACAGCAGAGATCCCTTCTATGCCGCCGGTTTCAATCACAGGGTGTATGGGCAGAAATTCAACAAGATGGCCGGCCACACCTACGGGGCCGACACCGGGGCCTCCACCGCCGTGCGGAATGGCAAAGGTTTTATGAAGGTTTAAATGACACACATCGGCGCCAATAGTCGCCGGACTGGTCAGTCCCACCTGTGCATTCATATTTGCACCGTCAAGGTATACCTGTCCGCCGTGTTCATGCACAATATCGATCATTCTTTTTATATCCTGCTCAAAAACACCATGTGTTGAGGGATAGGTAACCATGAAAGCAGCCAGCCGGTCACTGTTCTCAGCGGCTTTTGATTTCAGATCTTCCAGGCTGATATTTCCCTTTTCATCACATTTAATAACAACAACCTGCATCCCTGCCATGGCAGCACTGGCAGGATTGGTGCCATGCGCCGAAGAGGGTATCAGGACGACATTACGTTGCGACTGCTTGTTTTTTTCATGATATGCCCTGATAATCATTAATCCCGTGAATTCTCCCGCGGCTCCTGAGTTGGGCTGGAAAGATATGGCTTCAAATCCTGTGATGGCGCGAAGGTATTTTTCCAGTTCATAAAAGAGTTGCTGATATCCTTCGGTCTGGTCAATGGGAACAAAAGGATGCATTTCACCAAATTCGGGCCAGGAAAGAGGAAACATCTCATTTGCTGCATTTAGTTTCATTGTACATGAGCCAAGTGAGATCATGGAGTGTGTCAGGGAAAAATCCTTGCGTTCAAGTCTTTTGATATACCGCATCATTTCGGTCTCCGACCTGTACATATGGAATAACTCATGTTCAAGATATTTTGATTTTCGTAGTATGCCAGGCGTAAGAAAGTCTTTTTCTTTCAGCTCAAATATGTTTGTAGCCGGACGTTTAATGGCATAGGCAAATACTTCTGTTATTTTATTAATATCATCCAGGCCGGTCGTCTCATCAATACTGATCCCGATATCGTTATTTTCAAAATAACGAAGGTTGATCTTTCTTTCGAGTGCCTGTATCCTGATATCCTGATCCGAAATGTTTTTCGGCAATTCGATACGTAAAGTGTCAAAAAAGTTTTCATTTCTTTGCCTGTAACCCAGGTCGGTCAGCATTTCACAAAGGATTCCCGCTTTTCTGTGTATATTAACAGCAATATCCTTTATTCCTTCCGGTCCGTGGTAAACAGCAAAAAATCCGGCCATAGTGGCTAATAATGCCTGTGCCGTGCAAATATTGGATGTTGCCTTTTCGCGTCGTATATGTTGTTCACGGGTCTGCAGTGCCATTCTGAGCGCTCTGTTCCCCAGCCTGTCGACTGAAACACCAATAATACGGCCCGGCATATGCCGTTTGTATTGTTCGCGGGCAGCAAAAAAAGCAGCATGGGGGCCGCCAAACCCCATGGGGATACCAAACCGCTGGGCAGAACCTACAACAACATCAGCGTCCCATTCACCCGGGGGCACAAGCAGACTGAGACTGAGCAGGTCGGCAGCAACTGCAACACGGATGTTATTCCTGTGTGCTTTATCGATAAAACTACTATAATGTTCAATTTTACCATCGCCGGCAGGATATTGAACAATAGCTCCGAAAATACCTTCTGTTGAAGTTAAATCCTGATACCTGCCGGATATCAGCTCAATACCGGCAGGGGCTGACCTTGTTTTCAGCACATCAAGGGTTTGAGGGAAAATATTTTCATCAACAAAGAACTTATTGTCTCCGTTTTTAACTGATTTTCCCGGCCTTGTGCCGAACAGCATAGACATAGCTTCAGCTGCAGCCGTTGCTTCATCAAGCAGTGAGGCATTTGCAATATCCATACCAGTGAGATCAATGATCATGGTCTGAAAATTTAAAAGTGCTTCCAGCCTGCCCTGTGAGATCTCTGCCTGGTAAGGTGTGTAGGATGTATACCAGGCCGGGTTTTCAAGTACATTACGCTGAATAACTGCAGGAAATACAGTATTGTAATAACCCGTGCCGATATATGATTTATACACCTGGTTTTTAGCGGCAATTCTTTTTATAAGATTGAAATATTCATATTCGCTGATCCCTTCAGGCAACTCAAGTTTCCGGTCATGCAAAATAGAACCTGGAATGGTTTCTTTTATCAGGTCATCAAGTGAATTAACGCCAATAATATCCAGCATATGCTTATGCTCATTTTCACGGGGGCCAATGTGCCTGCTTAAGAATTTGCCTGATTTCATTAATATTAATTTATTAAGGTTATTATTCTTTATAAAGATTTTAATTTCATTTATTGTAAAAAAGGATTCGTGTCATGTTCCAACTGAATGGTTGTAGATGGTCCGTGGCCGGGATAAACCGTTACATTAGCCGGAAGTGTCATTAGTTTTTGCCTTATACTGCTGATCAGAGTATCATAATTTCCTCCCGGCAGGTCTGTCCGGCCAATGCTGCCACGAAACAGCACATCACCTGCTATGACAAATGCTTCTTTCCCGGTATACAGGGCTATACTGCCGGGTGAATGGCCGGGAACATGCAGGACTTGCAGGCTTGCTTCTCCAAAAGTCAGGCCTGAGTTTTCCTGAAGAAAATGATCGATCTCCGGGATCCTGTCCAGTGTCAGTCCGAAGACAGTTGCAAGGTTCCCGGAACTGTTCATCAAAGGTATATCGTCTTTATGGGCGTAAGTATCAATATTGTATTTGCCGGCAACATAATTGTTCCCCAGGATATGGTCGATATGACAATGCGTGTTTACTATTTTAACCGGTGCCAGGTTTTTGCCCAGGATAAAATCATCAAGCATCTTTTCTTCCCGCTTATCTGAGCAGCCGGGGTCTACTATAATGCATGACCGGGTATCATCCCAGAGTATAAAGGTATTTTCCTGAAATTCGTTAAATACAAATGAGTGGACATTTATCATAATTTTTCTGTTTAAATATTACAGACAATAATCTGACCTGTTATAATGAAGTCTATGCTTTGCCTTTCAGAAGGGGTACAAATATAAAGTGTCCGTGTTCGTTTTTCTTGTATTCATCTTCCCCTTTTTTATCGATCGTCAACATTACCTGTCCCCCTTTTCCTCCAACAGGTGCGACCAGCCGTCCCCCCACCCTGAGCTGGTCAGGCAAACTTCGCGGAACATCCGGTGCAGCAGCGGTTATTAATATTTTATCAAATGGCCCGTATGTAGGTAATCCCTTGTAACCGTCGCCGTAAAAAAAATGCGGTTTATAACCAAGTTCAGGCAGCAGGGTTTGTGCTTTTACCGACAGTTCTTTATATCTTTCAATAGTGTATACTTTGGCACCCATCTCAAGCAACACAGCAGCCTGATATCCCGAACCTGTCCCTACTTCAAGGATTTTATCCATCTTTTCCACTTCAAGCAGCTGGGTTTGAAAGGCTACTGTATAGGGTTGTGAAATAGTTTGACCTGAACTGATCGGGAACGCCTGGTCTTTATAGGCAAAATTGACAAATCCACTGTCCATGAATAAATGACGGGGAACCTTTGATATTGCATCCAGGACACGCTCATCTTTTATTCCTTTTCTGCGCAGTTCCTTTACCAGCTTCTCGCGTAATCCTTTATGGAGATATGTGTCTTCCGGTTTTTGGTTCATTATCAGGTATTGTGATATTACAGGGCAAAAATAGTTGATAAGTTATAGCAAAAAAAATAAAATCAATATTGAAAAAAATTATGTTTGTAAAAAATCGTAATCTATGCAGAATATTGGAATAATTGGATCGGAAATTGAAATTGGTCAGGTAATTCCTGTTCTGCAAAAGTATTCCGGTTTAAAGATATCAGGTTATTTTAATCCTGCTGGTGAGAGTGATCCGGGCTTGCCGGATATTTGCAGAATGGACGGTTTGTCAGAACTTGTGCGGCGAAGTGAAGCGGTGATCTTCCTGTATAACGGAACTATGCTTTATGAACTGGCCAAGGAAGCCGTTAAAGCTTCCCGTCACGTGTTTATAGATAATCCTTCATCTATCTCCGTTAAAAAGATCACTCAATTAATTGATCTTGCCGCTGAAGCTAATATAATTTTAAAGGTTAAACAAACAGGAAGATACAATGGTATTGTAAATGCCTTGTGGGAGCAGATAAAGCAGTCGAGGTACATTGAGATCAAACATGTAATCGTTGGCCATACAGTTTCCTCAGGACGTTTATTCGAGTGTATTGTTGAAGATATTGAGCTTATAACCGTGATAGCCTCCAATATAAAAAAGATAAGGCCGACCAGTATCTGGTCATCCGCCAACGGATTACAATTGATCAATGTAAGGTTTGAGTTTGATAATCAGCTTGTAGCCGCGTTAACATGGAATGTATTATCAGACAAAAATGTGCACCAGGCTTTATTTGTGCATTCTGATAAAACAATTGAGATTGACTTTTTAACACAGGAAGCAGGGATCTTCCATTATTCCGGTAACAGGCATGACAGGTTTATTGCCAACAGTGTCAGGATGGAAAAAATAAAATCCTGTAAAAGAGATCCTTTTACCGGTGAATTATCAAAATTTATAGAAGTCATCCGGCCCAAATCAGTTTACATGTTAAATCCTGAAGAAGAGTTCAAGGCGTATTTGATAGCCAAAGACCTATTGATAAGAATGAAGCTTGAAATTGCTATATGATTAGTGTCTGTCCATAAAGTCCCATTTGCTTCGTTACGCTTGTCCGAAAATTGCTCATTTACGACAAGTAAACCCCGCATTTTCGGACTGCACGAGCCTTGCAAATGGAACTTTCTGAACAGACACTTGACTATTTAGAGTTTGTCCATAAACTCGTAGTGTTTGTTCAGAATGTTCGGGATCAAGGCGCGTAATCATTTTAAACCGCGGTATACTAAAGTATTTGAGGATTTAAAAAGTTTTCACAACGTGTTTAATTTTTAAAGGTGTTCAAGAGCTCACTTCGTTCGGTTGAGCAGTAACGAAGATATCGGACATTATGGACAGACACTGATTAATGCCGGTTTATCAAATAGTAATTTTATTTTTCTCAATTAAGTCTCTTACTTAGTAAGTTATTTATATTTTTGTAGCGGGATTTTCGCGGGAATGATCAGTATTGTGAATAATAAATGAACAGAAAACTTCAATTACTCAAATATCTTGTATCCGATTACATTGCTGCCGGATTAAGTTGGGGGGGATTTTACTTATTCAGGAAGGCATATATTGAACCCTTAAAATTTGGTTATACTGTTCCCATTGAGCTTGGCGCCAGGTTTTATGCGGGATTGATCCTAATTCCTTTTTTCTGGCTATTGCTTTATTATGCATCAGGGTATTATAAGGATGTATTCCGTAAATCAAGGCTGGCTGAATTATGGCAAACAGTGGGTATTACATTTCTGGGTGTGTTGGTATTGTTTTTTGCATTGATACTAGATGATACAATAGATTCCTATTCGAATTATTACGCTTCGTTTTTCGTACTTTTTTCCGTTCATTTTATTGTGACCTATATTCCCAGGCTAATTATCACAACACGTACAACGCATAAGATACACAGGCGTGAAATTGGTTTTAATACTTTGCTCGTCGGCGGAAATGAGAAAGCACTTGAGATTTATAATGATATTGAAAACCAGTCGCGAAGTACGGGAAATAAATTTATCGGTTTCCTGAATGTAAATTCCAATCCCAATTATTTGCTTGAAGACCATCTCGAACATTTGGGCAATATTGATGATCTGAAAGATGTTATTTTAACCTGTAATGTTCAGGAAGTGATCATTGCACTGGAGTCGTCAGAACATGATAAGATCGGTGGTATTATCAATAAGCTGATTGATACGGATGTTGTTGTCAAAGCTATTCCAAGTATGTATGATATTCTTACGGGGAAGGTAAAGATGTCTGCTATTATTGGGATACCTCTTATTCAAATATCGCATCAACTGATGCCTGCATGGCAGGAAAACATGAAACATCTCATTGATATAGTGGTTTCTTTTCTTGCCCTGGTCATCTCATCCCCCCTGTTTATATTTTTAATGACAGGAGTCAGAATGTCTTCCAAAGGTCCAGTTTTTTACAGCCACGAGAGGATAGGACGTTATGGAAAACCTTTTCGTATTTATAAATTCCGGTCCATGTATATTGGTGCAGAACAAAACGGACCTGAGCTTTCTTCGAGAAATGATCCCAGGATCACTCGTTTCGGAAGGTTTATGAGAAAATACCGGATGGATGAATTACCCAACTTCTATAATGTTTTAAAGGGAGATATGTCTCTAGTCGGTCCGCGGCCGGAAAGAAAATATTTTATTGACAGGATTGTTGACAGAGCTCCGCATTATGTTCATTTGTTAAAGGTAAAGCCGGGGATAACTTCATGGGGGCAGATAAAATACGGATATGCTGAAAATGTTGATCAGATGATCTCACGAATGAAATATGATCTTCTTTATATTGAAAATATGTCCCTTTATGTAGATTTTAAGATATTGATCTATACATTTATGATATTGTTTAAAGGAAAGGGGATTTAAAATCGCGTATATTTCAGGGAAGGTTTTCGTCGTGCCAGCCTTATTACTGGCGTATGACTCCAGCCTTGTGCCCGAAATGAGAAAACCTGACGCATGAATATTTCAGTACAGGGTATATCATACTCCCAGCGGATGTTTTTGTAATACGATATATTCCGGGCCGGTCTGCCGCAGGATGCTTTCATAGAAAATTAATTCATTTACCACAACACTGCTGAAAAGTGTTGTTTTGTATTTCTCTATCAAATCACCAAGCAGTTCAGTATTGTTAATGACCTTAATTCTTCCCAGTGTGAGATGCGGGTGAAATGGTTTGTCTGTTTTTTCAAAACCAAATTCCTGCAATGCTTCTTCAAGTTGTTTATGCATACCTTTCAGGCTGTCATCTGCATTTATTCCCATCCATAATACACGGGGATGATGAATACTTCTAAATACACCCATCCCGGAAACAGTAATATGTATTGGCTGATACAGGCCGGTAATATTTTCCAGCCTGTCATTGATTCCTTCAATTGCAGAGGATGAGATATTTCCCAGAAATTTCAAGGTGATATGAAACCGCGAAGGAGAGACCCATTTGATCCTTTCGTTATTCAGTTGTTTTTTCAGGTCCTGTATACAACCTGTCATTAAGGCTGATACCGGTATGTTGATTGCCAGAAAAGTCCGGTGCATGATAATTCTTCGTTTGTTTATTGACTAAATTAGTAATGATTCTTAAATTAGATTGACAAAACAAATAAGAATAAATATAATAAAATTCGGAATTATGGTACGAACAAACAGGATAGCAGTAGTGCTTTCAGGATGCGGAGTCCTTGATGGCTCTGAGATCCATGAAGCCACCATGACTCTTTATGCCATTAAGAAGAGCGGGGGGGATTATGTGATATTTGCCCCTGATATTACCCAATATCATGTTGTCAATCATTTAACAGGAGAGGAGATGAGCGAACAAAGGAATGTTCTGGTGGAATCCGCCCGTATAGCCAGGGGACAGATCAGTCCGTTGAGTGAATTCAATGCCGGGCAATATGATGCAGTTATCTTTCCCGGCGGTTTTGGTGTTGCAAAAAATTTATCCGATTTTGCTTTTAAAGGCTCTAAGAGTAAGGTTATTGATGAAGTAAAAAATGTTATCAGTGCAATGGTCAATGCAGGTAAACCCATTGGGGCCTTATGCATTTCACCGGTATTACTTGCCAATTTGATTGATAATGTTGAAGTTACAATAGGAGATGATAAAGACACTGAACAGGCGATTACAAAGATGGGCGGGCGACATAAAAGGACAAGTCATGGCGAAATTGTGATTGATCATAAATACAGGACCGTTACAACTCCATGCTATATGCTTGATGCTAATATCGTTCAGGTAGCAGAAGGGGCAGAGAATGTTGTGAAGGCTATAATGAAGATGACAGAAGATCAGGGATAGTATAATTAGTGTCTGTCTATAAAGTGGGCAAAATATTTAACTAGCCATGTGTCTGTTCAGAAAGTTCCATTTGCAAGGCTCGCGCGGTCCGAAAACGCGGAGTTTACCAGTCGTAAATGAGCAATTTTAGGACAAGCGTAACGCGGCAAATGTGACTTTATGGACAAACACTAATTACTGAATTGTTCAACCGGGGAGTTGTTGAATTCCTGAACCGGTAAAACAGGATTAAATGATCAAAAAGCCTGCCCGGGTGAGTTCAGGGGAGTAGTTTTACAGTTAACAAAAGATGCTGCAGAACTTTTTTTAATATTGGTCGGTGTGTGTCAGAGCTGACCGGCTTCAATAAGAATAACTATTTCATTCAGGAGTTTATCTTCGCCATGGGGATCGAATTCCGATTTCAGGTTAGAGCCAAATATTCGTGCTAAAGTCTGCCAGAAAAACGCGGAAAATGAACCCCTCAGTTCTTTCACAAGGTCATAAGATGTATCTCCTGTTTCCCTGTCGATGAGTTTAATCAGTATTTTTCCTTGTGTTATTGTTAGTTTCTTTAGTTCATCTTCATATTTATCAAATAACTCCTTCTCCCGTTCCTTGATATATTTTTTTCTTTCCTTTTCATTTTTCATCGAAACGGTATGCATGGCAATATCTTCAAGTGTTTCACTGGCAATAATCGCGTAGGGATATGCACGTTTAACATTGCGGATAAGTCGTTCGTATCTTCTCATATCACGCCGGGAGCTAAACCTGTGCCGGGGGAAAATATATACTTCTTCTATACTTGCAAGAAAAATAGTGTCACCATCGACAATTACCCCGCTCAGTACATTTGTGTTTTCCATATGCAGCGAATCCTGTGAATATGCACATGCAAAAGAAAAAACAAAAAAAAGAAAGCTCCCTGATTTTAATAAATTATTCTGCATAAAGTATAGACATAGTTAGCGTCTTTCCATAATGTCCGATATCCGCGTTGCTATTCACATTTTAAATCTTCAAATACTATAATATACCGCGGTTTAAAATGATCACGCACCTTGATCCTGAACATTCTGAACAAACACTACGAGTTTATTGACAGACTATAGTTTATTTCCTCGTTTTCTTAAACGAAAAAAAATTATGAATGTTTTATGATTATTATGAATTAATAATGCGTTTAATTGATTTACCGGTTCTATTATAATAATATGGATTTTAATATTAATTTTATTCAATTATGAGCAGTGATTATAATGATCCTAATAACAGGGAATATTCAAACGGTGAAATATCTGTTTTTTGGCAGCCTGGAAAGTGTATTCACGCGACAACCTGTTATAAAGAACTGATAGAGGTGTTTAATCCCAGAAAAAGGCCATGGGTGAACATGAATGGAGCATCCTCCGAACGGATCATAGATGTTGTGAAGATGTGCCCTACCGATGCACTCACTTATAAATACAATAAAGACGGGGAGCATAAACAAAGTGCAGGTAAGCGTGAAAGACCGGTTAAGGGTGAGGGTGATAATGATGTTCCCACAACTATCAGGGTAATGAAAGGAGGACCGCTGATCGTGAAAGGTAATTTTAAGATCACCGGTCCCGATGGAAATGAGATCAATACAATGAAAATGGTATCTTTCTGCAGATGCGGGCATTCCGGAAAGATGCCGTTTTGTGACGGCACACACAGTAAGATTAATTTTTCCGGGTAGAAATAAACAGGGCCTGCTGAAAAAGTCTGTAGTGCATCAGATACAAGGCGGCAAAGCGAAGTTGTATAAGAATACCGCGAGCTGCATCCAACGCGGTAGATGATGTATTACAGACTAACGAAATATAATTCATAATAAATGGAAAAGATTTTATCAATATGCGTCAAAATCCTTGCACTTTGCAAAAAATAATTTACCGTATTGTTTTGAATATAAATTCATTTCGTATTTTTCAGCAGTCCCTAATTAGAGTCTGTCAATAAAGTTGGCAAAATGTTTAATTGGCCATGGCAAAATAATACAGGCACGGATTACAAATCCGCGCCAGCAAATCCAGCAAGGCTGGCGCGGTTCGAAAACGCGAGAGCTATAAGTCACAAACTTGAGACATATGATAGTTTACTTAATGAGCAATTTTAGGACAAGCGTAACGCGGCAAATGGGACTTTATGGACAGACACTATTTAATGGTTACTGTTTTAACGAGGCCGGCAGCTTCCCGGAGGGTTATGGCAGAATGTACTTTTAGTCCCGATTCGTCAATTATTTTTTTTCCTCCTTTAGCATTGGTACCCTGCAGGCGGATAATCAAGGGAATTTTGATATCTCCTATTGATTTATAAGCATCTACTATACCCTGCGCCACCCTGTCACACCTGACGATACCTCCGAATATATTAATAAGGATCGCTTTCACGTCAGGATCTTTAAGAATGATCCGGAAGCCGGCTTCAACTGTCCCGGCACTGGCAGTGCCGCCTACATCCAGAAAGTTGGCCGGATCCCCGCCGGATAGTTTAATTATGTCCATTGTTGCCATTGCAAGGCCTGCTCCGTTCACCATACAGCCAACATTACCACTAAGCTTGATAAAATTCAGATTATGCCGGGAGGCTTCAACTTCTGCAGGATCTTCTTCATTCAGATCCCTCATTTCAGCATATTCTTTATGCCTGAAAAGGGCATTATCATCGATCCTGATCTTTGAATCGGCTGCAAGCACCAGATCATCAGATGTTTTAAAAACAGGATTGATCTCCAGTAATGAAGCATCACTTTTTTCATAAGCATTATACAAGGCGACAACGAACCGGACCATTTCTTTATATGCTTTACCTGAAAGTTTAAGATTGAAAGCTATCTTTCTCGCCTGGAATGCCTGAAGTCCGATCCCCGGTTCTATTTCTTCACGGAAAATAAGACGAGGCGTTTTTTGGGCAACCGATTCAATGTCTACACCTCCCCGGGATGAATACATTATAATATTTTTACCGGTCTGTCTGTTCAGTAATATGCTCATATAGTATTCTTCAATTTTGTTTTCACCCGGATAGTATATGCTTTGTTCAACAAGTACTTTGCGGACTTTTTTACCTATTGGTCCTGTTTGATGCGTTACAAGCTGCATCCCGATTATTTCTTCAGCATACTGTGCTGCCTTTTCCGGTGATCCGGCAATTTTAACCCCACCGCCTTTCCCTCTTCCCCCGGCATGTATCTGGGCTTTAACAGCCCAGTTGTCTACCCCGGTTTTTTCTTTTATTTTTATTGCTGCAAGGATTGCTTCCTGTGGATTTTCAATCATAATCCCCAAAGGAACAGCAACGCCATATTGTTTTAAAATTGCCTTTGCCTGGTATTCGTGTAAGTTCATATATAGTAATTATTTGCTCGTGTTTCCGGGATACGAAAATATTTATTTTTTTTAAGATATTTTCGGTTTGCTGTATTTATCGTATATTGAGTAGCCGGGTGGCTGAAGTTAACAGACCGAAAAATAGAAGCAATAATTATAACAATACATTAAAAATTGTATCTGCAGAAGATATTTTACAATGAGGAAATTAAAAAATGAGGAACTGGACAGGTTATCTGTCGGGGAATTTCACCGGGCAGAGAAAAGGCCAATTGTGATTGTACTGGATAATGTGCGAAGCCTTAATAATATCGGATCTGTATTCAGGACAGCTGATGCATTCCTGCTTGAATGTGTTTTTTTATGTGGTATAACAGCAAGGCCTCCTCACCGGGAAATAAATAAAACCGCCCTGGGAGCAACTGATTCAATGAAATGGAAATATTCAGAAAATACGGAGGATGCAATGATGGAGCTTAAGGATCGTGGTTATGAACTTATTGCATTGGAGCAGGCGGATAAGAGCATTAGTTTAAAGGATTTTATACCGGAGAAGAAGCGGAAACTGGCATTGATATTTGGGAATGAAGTGCGAGGTGTGGATCAACATATCATTGATTTATGTGATGAATGTATAGAAATCCCGCAATACGGAACCAAACATTCATTTAATATATCGGTAAGCGTGGGAATTGTGTTGTGGGATCTGGTCAACAAGCTGTAACAAAAAAAGCGGGAAAGTTCCCGCTTTTTTTATTGATAAATATGTTAAATATTATCTTACAATTTCGCTGAATGCTTCATTTGCAACAAATTCCCTGAATTCCAGGTCATTTACTACGTGTTCTTTCAGGTCACTGTCCATTCCGACTGCAGTCCGAAGATTGTTAAGAACAACTTCTGTATTTCCTGCCCTGGCGCCTGCAACAGCTTTCAGATAATAAACCATGGCATCATCTGTTTCACCAATTTCATCAAGCGTGCTCAGGGCCTTTTGTGTATTACCGTTCAGCAACTCGGCAAGTGCAGCGTTAAAAGAAGGTTTGTTTCCAAAGTAATTAACCGCGGCACTGTAATCGGCCTGCATTATCTTGATGATACCCAGGTTAAAATTAACCTCTTCACCTGCACCTGTGGCTGCTGTCAATATATTTTCAGCTTCACTTATATTACCTTGCTTCAGGGCAACTGCACCCAGGTTATTCTTAATGATCTGATCATCCCTTAAACCCTGTGCTTTTTCAAAAGCATTTTTAGCAGCATCAACATTGCCAAGTTTCATGTTTACATGACCCACATTATTATGAGCCCGTACACATTCCGGATAGTTTTCGGCAGCAACCTCATATATCCGGAGTTTTTCGTTTAGGTCATCGGTTAATGTAGCAGCATAGAGAACTTCTTCAAGCTTGAGGCTGTCAGGATCATTTTGAGCCAGGTCACTGATCTCTTCATCGGAAAGCCCTATTACATTTACGGTAACACCCATTTTTGACCTTCTTAACGGTGGCAGTATCTCTTCTTTGATCTCTTCAAATGCCTCGGCAATATTTTTAATTTCCCGTTCTCTTACAGCAGGATCGGAATACATAGAAAGCACCCTTAAAACCAGTTCTTTATCCTGGATGTCTGATTTTTCCATAAGCTCTTTAAAACCTTCCCAGTCTTCAGCAGTGGTCATTAAGCTGAGAAAATCCTCATTTTCAAGTGCATCAACTTCAGCCTGGGTTAACGCACGTTTAAAATACCGCTGGGCAGATTCTTTTCTGTCTTCGGATAGATTTTCATTCAGGTCGTAAGGGCCATCGGGGGAAGCATAGGCTGATATAGTGGCCTCTTTGAATTCTTTCCTTTCTGCTTCTGTGGCTTCCTTAATACTTTTTTCAAAGGTTTTAATGTCTTCGCTCCTGAGTTCAGAGTTGCGAACATTAGCTCTGTTGATCACATAATTAATGTCAGCTTCGTAGGTTTCGGGTGTGATACGTTCATATTTATCACCAATCATGATGGTTTTTGGTGTGTTTTGTACCAGCGTGGAGGTTGCAATTACACCATTTGCTACCGGTACTCCCGGAATAGAAACCGGATCATTGTCCCCAATCCTGGCAGACATCTCGACAACCAACTCGGAATTTAACATGTCTTCATTATAAGGAATGGTGCCTGAATAAGAATAACTTCCGCCGTCGTAAGGAATAACCTTATTGTTAGCTTCAACTTTTTCACCCTGCAGGGTGGTTGATTCAAATTCGGCTAGTCCGCCATTATATTTCACTACAGGGGTTGCCTCAACGATTGCTTTCTTATTGAAATATTTTTCAGGAAACCGGGTATTAATGGTAACCTCAACTTCACCGGCATGTGTTTCAAGCGGACTTGGTTGAACATCATAAGATACGTCAGTTGCATTTTCAACCATCTTATTCAAACCACCGCAGCTACTAAATACAAGCGCTGCAATAGCAATTGATGACAGGTAGATTTGTTTAACTCGCTTCATAATTTTGATTTGTTATTTGATTATTACTTTAATAAGTTGATTCATGTAGCTTGTACTAATTACAAACTTAATAATGTTTTCATTAAAAAAAAATTATAATCCCAAGATTGTAATTTTTTGTTAAATATAAGAAAAAAACTTAAACAGACTAAATATCAATACGATAAATTATCATCATATAGAATAAATTCATGTTAGTCCTATTATTTTCCTCTTGTTTAGATATTTAAAACATTATTTATTACAGAATGTTTTATTTGGGTACATATTTTAACAATAATATACGCGCCGGGTGTATGAGAGCAATATTTCATATTGCAGTTTGGATGTAATAATACAAAAACGCCGGGTATAAATGTCACCCGGCGTTCACAATTAGAAAATATAGTTGAATATTATCTTCTGTTATGTCTGTCACCCCTGCTTTGCCTGTCGCCTCTGTTATGCCTGTCGTCTTGTTGTTGAGGCCGCGGCAGCAGTGCTTTACGCGAAAGCTTCAGATTGCCGGTCTTTTTATCTACATCAATAAGTTTTACTTCAACTTCATCACCGGCTTTCAGTTCATCTTCAACTTCACGGATGCGTTGCCAGCTGATTTCAGATATATGCAAAAGGCCTTCCTTATTAGGTAATATTTCAACAAAGGCGCCAAAGCTGACAATTGATTTCACTTTTCCTTTATAGACTTTTCCAATCTCAGGTATTTCAACTATAGACCGGATCATTTCTTTGGCATGTTCGATCGATTCTTTGTCAACCGCTGATACATCAACGAGACCCTGGTTTTCGATCTCTTCAATAACTATGGTTGTTCCGGTTTGTTTCTGGATCTCCTGTATCACTTTTCCACCCGGACCGATCAGGGCACCAATCATTTCTTTAGGGATAATAAGCTGCTCTATACGAGGAACATTGGATTTATAATCATCCCTTGGTTCAGGAATGGTTTCAACCATTTTATCCAGTATATGCAACCTTCCGGCACGAGCCTGATCAAGCGCTTCATGCAATATATCGTAGGACAAACCTTCAACTTTAATGTCCATCTGTGTCGCGGTGATGCCATCGCGGGTTCCGGTTACTTTAAAGTCCATATCGCCCAGGTGGTCTTCATCACCCAGGATATCGGAAAGGACAGCATATTTACCGCTTTCCGTATCAGTTATCAGTCCCATTGCAATTCCCGATACGGGTTTTTTAATTTGTAAACCCGCGTCCATTAATGCCATTGTTCCCGCGCAAACTGTTGCCATTGATGATGAACCGTTGGATTCAAGAATATCGGAAACTATTCGTATCGCGTATGGATTATCCATGGGTACCATTCGTTTTAAAGCCCTGTGGGCTAAATTGCCGTGACCTACTTCGCGTCTGCTGACACCCCTTGAGGGGCGGGCATCGCCAGTGGAAAACGGGGGGAAGTTATAATGAAGCACGAATTTATTGGAGCCCTGGATCAATACTTCATCAATAATTTTTTCGTCAAGCTTGGTGCCCAGGGTCACTGTAGTCAGTGATTGTGTTTCTCCGCGGGTAAATATAGCTGAGCCGTGCGCTGCAGGCAGGTAATCCACTTCACACCATATTGGCCTTATTTCATCAGTTTTTCTGCCGTCAACGCGTATTTTTTCATCAAGGATCAAAGAGCGGACAGCCTCTTTTTCCACATCATGAAAATAGTGGTTTACCAGCATTTCATTAACTTCTTCCCCTTCATCAAGTTGTTCTGCATACTTGTCAATAAACTCCAGTTTTACCAGTTCATATGCATCCTGTCTGTCGTGTTTGCCCGGGGTTGTTTTGGCTATTTTGTAAACCTTGTCATAAGTCTCTTTTCTTACCAGTTTTGCCAGTTCTTCATCTTTTTCTTCATGATCGTACTCTCTTTTTTCGGTTGATCCTACCTCTTTAGCCAGATCAATTAGGGCCTGACAATGTCTCTTAACTTCTTCATGTGCAAATTTTATTGCTTCGAGCATCTCGGCTTCCGATACTTCGTCCATTTCGCCTTCTACCATTAATATATTGTCGATAGTTGCTCCTACTATAATATCTATGTCTGCCTTCTCAAGCTCGGTAAATGTAGGATTAACCTTAAAATTACCGTCAATACGCGCGACACGCGCTTCAGAAATGGGGCCGTTAAACGGGATATCGGATACTGTAAGTGCAGCTGAAGCAGCCAGTCCGGCCAGTGCATCAGGCATTATATCCTTATCGGCTGAGATCAGTGAAATATTGACAAAAGTTTCAGCATGAAAATCTTCCGGGAAAAGCGGACGGAGGGCACGATCAACCAATCGTGAAATAAGGATCTCGTAATCACCGGGCCGTGATTCCCTTTTCATAAAACCTCCGGGGAACCTGCCTGCAGAAGCAAATTTTTCTTTATAATCAACTGACAGTGGCATAAAATCCACGTCTTCTTTTGCTTCTTTGGCGTAAACAACAGTTGCAAGTAACATGGTATCGCCCATTTTAATAACTGCTGATCCATCGGCTTGTTTGGCTAATTTGCCGGTTTCAATTTCTATTGTCCTGCCATCGCCAAGATCAATTTTTTTTATAAATGATTTATACATTTTTTAACTTATAATTATTTAATAATAAAGGAACAGGTGTTCCTGACAATGAATAAAAAAAGGCAACTTTAATTGCCTTTTATTTTCTTAAGCCCAAATTTTTTAGTATACTCCTGTACTTTTCAATATCGTTTTTCTTTAAATAGTCCAGCAGCCTTCTTCGCTTTCCTACAAGCTTAAGAAGTGCCCGTTGTGTGCTGAAATCTTTTTTGTGAGATTTAAGATGATTTGTAAGATGATTGATACGGTGTGTAAACAGTGCAATCTGACTTTCGGGAGTGCCTGCATTTTTTTCACTTTCCCCGTACTGTTTGATCAGTTCTTTCTTCTTTTCAGCCGTTAAATACATTTTATGAATGAGTTATTTATTATTCTCATAGTTTTTTCAGGTTGCAAAAGTATTTATTTTTTTTTATTATTCAATACGTTTAACGATAAAGTTAAGCTGTTAATTTGGGTTTGTTTGGTTATTCCCGGCCGCAGTTTAAACGGGAAATCTCTAATTTCCTTTAATACTTAGGGCTTTCCCTTACCTACTGATTAATAATAATATTACCTATCTGACAGGAAAGGCATTTTTTGTAACTGCAATACTCCTTCTTTAAATGTAACAGTCCTTGTGTGTCAGCTGCATTTCCTGCCTGCAGGCCAAGCTGGTTCCATTTATTGATTACTGCATTCTTTTCAGGCGGCAAATTATGGAGCCACTCAATTGCACGATCCGGAAGATGTTGTTTATTCCTGGCTTTTCCGTACAGAAAAAGGAAGGGGACCAGGGTATTGATTATAATTAGGTGAATTGTCGGATAACCGGGCATTTTTTTTCGTTTGGCTGATTCTTTTTCAAAAGTATAATGATTATCCCAAAAGGAAGAAGCCGGGTGACTGAATAATTGTCTTAACTGTTCCACTGTATGGCAATCAATGACTTTTGAAAACAAATTTGCACTGTTATATACAAGTGCAGCAAACTGAGCGATCCTCAGGGTGGGAAAATTAGCCGGCCGTGACCGTAGAAATTTCCAGAGGTGCTTTTCAAGGGGTGTCAGGCGATATTTTTGTTGCAGAAAGGCATATTCTTTTTTGAGCCCGGAGATATACGGGTGCTTGTGAGGGTTTTCCAGAAAACCTGCCTGCCCGAAGAGTAAAGCTTCCAGTTGAGTCAGGTTGTCTTTATGCCTGGCCAGGTATTTAAATGGAAGTGATCTTGCCAGTAATTCAAAAGGCATGGCATTCAGTTTAAAACCAAAATTTCCGGCAAGGTGAATATAGAATGTTTCTTCCCAGTCATTATTATTTTTTAATAATGTATTTTTTATTCGTTCCGATTTTTTCTCAAGGCGTTCGAAAAGGATACTGTTAATCCAGTAATGGATCCTGAAGCGCTCAACAGATTCAAGGTCTTTTTGGCATGGTATCCAATTGGTGCTTTTCAACAAACGTTTGTAATTATCATAATATTTTTTCCTGAAAGTAATCTCCACCGTCGGGATCTTTTGACCGTTTGTCCTGAACACCGGTATATCATTATTTTTTACCACCTGTAAAATAACATTGTCATAGGATCTGTCTTCATGATGATGGTGCCTTTTCCAGTCGGATGATGAATCGTGTATTTCCACGTTGCCTGCCCACAACGTGTTGCCTATTTTTATTTGTGCATTGGTAAAGTCGGGGCCGGCATCAGGATTTTGTTCACCGGTTTTGATGACCTCTACTCTTTCCCCTTCGGGAGTATACATGGTTTTTTCGTTAAACAGCCTGTGTTTCCATATGTAGTGCAGGAATTGTTCGGGCATAATTACTTGTAACGTTGGATTTCATACATTAAATAGTGCCTGTCCATAATGTCCGATATCCGCGTTGCTGCTCAACCGAACGAAGTGAGCTCTTGAACACCTTTAAAAATTAAACATGTTGTGAAAACTTTTTAAATCCTCGAATACTTTAGTATTCCGCGGTTTAAAATGTTCACGTGCCTTGATCTCGAACATTCTGAACAAACACTACGAGTTAATTGACAGACTCTAAATAGTGTCTGTCCATAAAGTCCCATTTGCCGTGTTACGCTTGCGCGAAAATTGCTCATTTACGACACGTAAACCGGCATCATGCGCAAGCGTTACAAACGCGCGCGAGCTCCCATATGCCGCAAGTCTGTGACTTGTGGCTCTCACATTTCCGGACTGCGCAAGCCCTGCAAATGGAACCTTCTGAACAGACACATGATCGATGTAACATTTTGCAGGGTTTATTGACAAATTCTAAATATACAATATTACGCTGTATGGTACAAAAAAATTAG